>Ga0065711_1003475_pt1 | contig 74856 bp, 38 predicted proteins | sample Hoacrofraction12_FD_59098 | JGI IMG/M metagenome (GOLD analysis project Ga0065711, IMG submission 59098) | Hoatzin crop microbial communities from Cojedes, Venezuela - Epithelial fraction 12 v2 (version 2) | ecosystem: Host-associated > Birds > Digestive system > Esophagus > Crop | place... | reverse complement strand
TTCTCTTCTTCAGGCTGAACAAGCCCAGCTCCCTCAGCCTCTCCTCACAGGAGAGATGTTCCAGTCCCCTCATCATCCTCGTAGCCCTCCGCTGGACTCTCTCCAGTAGCTCTTCACCTTTCTTGAACTGGGGAGCCCAGAACCGGACAGAGTACTCCAGATGGGGCCTCACCAGGGCAGTGTAGGGGGGAAGGAGAACCTCCCTCGACCTACCGGCCACACTCCTCTTAATGCACCCCAGGATCCCATGGGCTTTCTTGGCAGCCAGGGCACACTGCTGGCTCATCGTTAACCTGTCGTCCACCAGGACAGCCAGGTCCCTCTCCACAGAGCTGCTCTCCAGCAGGTTCACCCCAAGCCTGTACTGATTGCTTAAATTATATGAAATTAAACTCACACAGCCAAATGTCTTCAGATAATTCAGATCAATTATATTTTCCTTTGTGTGGTTTTGTAGGAAAATGATTCCCTACTTGGTAGGAAAAGTCCTTTTAAAAAGAAATCCTGCAATTCAGATAAAGAGGTAGATTCACAGGTTCTTGACGTTGATGTAAAATATCCTGTTAACTTTGCAGGAGGTGGAACTTCTGGGAAAAATGTTCAAATGAAGGAGTGCTACTGTGTTTGCTGGAGCTTGTCCCTGGCCCTGTGGTTCTCCATATCAGAAGAGTATGCTGTCGCATCTCCTCGGTCCACACGCTTCAGTGCCACAGGCGACAGAGGAGAGACAGTTACGTTTGCATAGCTAAACTGTGCCTCAGAATAGCAGTGAGGTGTTGCCAGGATGGTCACCATGACATTGATCTAAGAAGTTCTCCAGGTCTTGTCAATGTATGGATGTCCACTAAGACTACTTGTGGTAAAACACTAGTCTGTAAGAACAAGGACATCTTACTTGACAGGACACTGACCTTGTCCAAAGTTATGCCTACCAGAGTACTGTATTTTATTAATGTAGATCGGGCTGGCAATTTTTTCAGTGCTTCTTCACCTCCTATTTGAAAAATCCTTTTTCAGCGAATCGGTCAAAAGGGGCTTAAGAAAGAGACTGACCTCCAAGAAATCAATTAGATCTTAAATTAAAGCTCTTTTGTAGTCTTCTTTTTAAAAAAAAATAAGCAAAATACAGTTTACCTTCAAAAAAACTATCACCAAGTAATTGTATTGTGTAACAAAAGATATATCACTGTCTATAGTTATAGATTTTCTATACTAGCTAAAGTCACAATGATCCATGAGCTTTCACCCAGGTTAGTTATTTCCTATTTTAGAAGAATAAAAAGAATAATTTAAATTTAATTATCCTTTTAAACTGTCATAAACTAGGGATTTAGCCTTCCAAGAAATCATTTTCTTTAAACTTGCCTCGGAATGGGGTGATCATGCTGCTACAAACAGCAAATTCTTTCAGAACATGGTACCTATTATGCGTTAGTGTGATCAGTAATCAGCCCATCAACGTGTAGAGCTTTTGGAGTTCCATTCATTCAAGGGACATACATCTGTGTACTAAATTCTGATCTCCAGTACTGCCACTGTCATAGTTGCTGGTTCACTCTGTGCCTAGTTCCAGAATTTCATTTCCCAGAATCTAATTACTAAGCTAACTTTAGGATGAGCAACTAAAAACTAGTGTGGATAAATAAGTTAAAATAAGATCCACTGAGAATATTTGCTCCAAATCCAAACTAAACTTATACAACATCCTTAAGGTTCAAAGCCTTTGGCTAACTTTGCTTTGAATTATTTTTGGTAAGTTTCACCTCTTTGAGCTCTGGGGATGAAAGCGTCAAAATACCACAAGTCAGCTTCCTCATAAGAGATTTCCATGAAATTTTGCAGACACAAGAGGTTCAGAAAGTTTAAGAAAATTCCAGTTAAGAGACCGTAACTTGCCTGTGCTCACCCTACAGCACTTGTTAGATGTGAACACACACATGCACATGCACAGGCATTTGGTGATATCAAAAGTGTTCCTTGTCTCAGTTCAGCAGGAAATGGAGTTTTATACCACCTGAGAGGAAAAAAATCAACAGAAACACTTGCAGTGGAAATGCTCAATATCTGAGGAAAACAGTTAAATACAATCTGGTCTAAAATGCTGTCAGAGACCTTATCTCAAGACAATTGCCTCAAAGCTTATTTGCAACCCAGCTCGCTGCAGGACCTTCTGGTGGGCCAGCCAAATACAAACCAGACAAGGAATAAACAACCACCCAAAACCAGCCTCGAAGGGAGTTAGAGGATCAGTACATCACTGCGGAGAATGTGTCTAGACACCAAAACCCTGTTTGACCTGCCGGAACCAGGACTGAGAAAAAACACATGCACAGGACTGGGGGCATGTGGGATATGTGCCTTTGCCTAAGGAACAATCTCCCCGAACACCTTATAAATGGCCATGTGACCAAACGACGAGGGGACCCTCACCACCGATGTTCACTGAAACTATGGAACAATGGGATGCTACTGGATCCATGGTGCTGACAATCTCTAGCAATTCTGTCTCAACTGCTTGCTAGGTTTCTTTCTTTCTTGTCTTTTCCTGTCTTCCCTGTTGCTGTTTCCTTTGCCATTTTGAACAAGTGATCAATAAACCTGTTTGATCAGCGGCATTTGACCCCATTTTTGTCTTAGTCTCACTCTGGGAATGACAGTGAATCTCTATGGCTCTGCTCTTCCCGGACCATAATAAATGTGATGTGATCTATTCTTTTGGTTTCTTTAAGCTCCAGTTTGAGAATGTAAATTGTCCTTGTACTAAAGATTTTGTGTAACCAGAATGAAGTACAGTGTAGTATGAATTTCAGGAAGCCTTTCCTAAGGCAAAACACACTTACTATATGTAGAATGTTTGCCTCAGTGATAAGACAAAGAAATAACTGAATAAATAATAAATACCTGAACGGAGTCCCATTAAAAACAATTTACATTGAAACAACTTTTATAATGGCCAAGTGTTCACTTACAAGTAGTGAAGAATTGCTTGGCTTCAGCACAATCCATGACAATATCTGTATCTATTTCAGTAAAGCCAGAATTTAAATTTATCTATAGCGAGTATCATTAAGGCCCTGTACTCCTCCTGCCTTGCTTACCTCTAAATCGGCTTATTCATCAGTAGTTCATTTGTACCCTGTTGGCTTCAATTGTCTCCTCTTCAAGGCAAAAAAAAAAGTTCCTAGTTCTTAATCCAACTATTGCCAAAAATTTTCATGTACTGGACCAGCACTGAATCAATTATGAAAGGGATGACATGAAGTGTCTTCCTGAAACACAGGAGGGCTGCATTTGATGACCCCCGAGGTCCCTACTAATTGCTTTAATGTCAATGAAACAGGGATTCATCATCCAAAGACAACAAATGGCACATTTTCTAGATTTCTGTACTTTTCCATATTTCCCGCACAATACGTAGAAGACGACTGCTGAAATTATTTCTTTCCCATGTTTCCAAACAGGATGTTTGAGCTTTCAGATTATGTGGATACATGCAGATACGTTTGTGTCAATGGGCATAATTTCGGGTTTGCTGTTGCAGCTGAGTCCAAACCTTTCTATGTGAATGTCCTTGTACCTTGGTTCTCCACCTGTAAAACAGAAATAACATTTCCTTACCTAATAAAGCTACTGCAAATATCAATTAGTGTATATGAGATGCATGATGTTATGGTTATTAGAACTGCGTGGGAAAATAGAGAGAAAATGTTGGCTTTATAGTTCTTTCAATTTAAATTGCAGGCAGAAAGGCTAATGGAAAGCAAAGATACTAAAGTTTAGATCTAAGTCCTCTGGTCTGTTTATTGCATTTCACTATGATCTTAGGGTCCATGAATCTAGGGAGCAAAGCAGAAAATACCTGTGTCTTGGAAGATATAAACCCTCCTGACTATCACTCAGAACAGTCCTCATGTCTGAAGTGCTGTCTTCAGTGTCATTACAGGAAAAGATTTATGGGATTACATATTTCTTTTCAGAGGTATTTCTTCCTCTGAAATTGACTTCTAGAACTCCAAGTGTTATGCAAGAGAGTTTTCTCCTCAGTAACTTACTAATGCACTCCTAAGTACTTTACAGTCTTGAGAGACTAAGCAGGAGAAAAAAGAGCAAAACAGAGTTTTAGCAGAGATCTGGTTGAGGGCCTTTGCTTCACATATTCCAAATCTTTTTATAACCTGAAATTCTTGACCTACTTAATACTGGTGTACGGAGCTTTTTTGCAGACATTTTTGGTTCTCAACATAAAACATGACTTCCCCATAAGTATACCTTAGAATGGTCCTAGCAAATTATAAAACTTCATTTTAGGATTTCTGCCACTGACAGAGGCCACAAAGCATTCATAAAAGCCTAATTTGAAAAAATAAACTTGCTTTTCAAATAAACTAAAAGCAACAGCTGAAAGAAAACCACATTATGGAATATTTTCAGCCAGTTCCCCCCAACACCTGTTTACACATCTAAGTTACACATCTGCACAGTCTGACAAAATGAGATGGACTGCAGATCAGAGTACTTCCACTTCCAATTACCTAACTGAGAACTTCTGTCTTACACACATATCTACTTTTAGGGGAAATACATCTTAAATGCAATGCTATTGTATGCCTAAAAGGCGGAAATAATGGATTAGTCCCCCAAAATCCACTGTCAATCCAGGGGTCTTCTGTGGCATCATGTCTGGTCTCAGTCAAAGGCTAGTAATAAACTATATACAGTTAAGACTATTGGCTTTTCAAGTATATTTTTAATGTATAATTTGATAACAGAGTAAGGTCTAAGCATGATACATTCCTCATTGAAGAATTAGAAGCAGTCGCCAAAGTGAAGGAGACTATGGAAAGGAAAAAATACCTCTTTTGTTTTCCCTTAAATCTGGTAGGAAACCAGACTGTCACTCCTAGAAGGATAAAACAGAAGTCACTGTGGAGAGAAATAAATGCATAGTCTGGACCCCTGGAAGATTTGATTGAAGAAAATGAATAAAAAAAAATAGAATACTCCACCAGAGGAAAGAGATGGCAAGCACAAAGCCTGAAACTCAACCACAATCTTAACAAGAGAATAAACAATTTAGAGCAGGAAAGGAAGACCTTTCTAATCTAATACTAGTGAAGTAAGCTGAACGTAGCTTTTCTTTTATTTCTTCAGCTATTTCTTCTATGAACATCTGTGGCTGTGCTGTCCATTTCTAATGTTCTAAATAAATGATTGCCTATTTGTTTAACCTGTTTTGAATAGGCATGATTTTTAAAAAAGAAAATCTGAGTAAAAACAATGCAATTCTCAACTAAACAAGTTCCAAAGGTCCACAGGAAATTTTGTCCAAATGGTAACAAGATAGGTTCCTATTCAAGCTTCAAAAGTAGAGCAGAGAGTAGGTGACAGAGGTGTCAGGAGGTTCCCAGCTATCTTCAGGTGATGGCTGGTGGGACGCTGGAGGGTCTCTGGAAATCAGTAAGATACAGAAATATCTTGAACTTGAATGTTAAGGCTCAAATGGAAAATGTGACAAAACACGGGTCCTAAATGCCCTAATATCAAGACAACCGATATTTTGGATGCAGGGTGGATAACAGTCACTAGACATTGCCTGATGGTGAGGCAGAAACAAGGACAAATATATTTTTCAAGCATATAGTAGCACCGATAATATGTTGCACTTTTTGTGTGTTAATTACAGACATCATTTCTAGCAAGAGAAGACACTGATTTTTCCATTTGTCCTGAGTCCGGCCAACACAGGGTTAATTTTCACCAGAAGCCGGGATGGGACAGAGCCAGACAGGCTGACCCAAACTGTCCAAACAGAACAGGGTATTCGATACTATGTGTCACCATGCTGTGTTCCAGGGTGGGGAAGTTGGTGCAGCCAGGGAGTGTGCTGGGCACCAGGTGGTTGGAGTTGCTCTGTGCATTTCGCTGTTTTGTTTTGCATATTTTTCTTATCAGTATTGTTGTTGTTACTGTTTCCTTCATTTACTTTTCAGTTAAACTGCCCTAGTTCCCACCCAGGAGTTTTCTTTTTCCTTTTTCTTTCCATTCTTCTCCCCACCCCAGCAGGAGGAGGGGTGACAGAGCAACTGACTGCATGGCCTTTTGTTGCCAGCCACAGGCCAAAATTGTAACACGGTTGTAACACACAGTTCTTAAACTGAAGAATTTTAAGACCGGAAAAAAAAAAAAGATATTGTAGTTGGGAGTCTACACAGAAGAAGATTTCATAGAGAAACTGCAGTTGCTGCAGTTCTACTGCATGTTTCTTAGCTCTCTCACGTTCCCTTCAGATGGTAGAAAACTGCAGAAAACCATTTTTTACAGTACTGACATCGCCAAAGATTCAAGAATCACAAATTAAGCACAGAAATTATGAGATTGACTTTAAAAACCCTGAGATTTTTAAAAACATTTTGGTATCTTTATTTGCCTTTTCAGTATGGAGGCATTAGGCTTCACTTGGGTCATACAAACTCTTGGGCATGACCAGAAGGCTGTGAGATGAAATCTGAGAATTTCAAATAAACACGGGAGCTGGTTCAATACAGAATCTATCAAGCATCACAAGACACATCATAAAAGTTACAGACATTGGCAAACATGATTTTTAAAGCAGTCTTTTTTTCAAGGAGACTCCAAGCAACAATGAATTCCCTCCTTCCCTTAATAGTCTGTTCCAGTGGCTGATTACTCTTGTAAACTTTGGGTTTTCTTTTCACTTCTCATCCTGATTTTTTTCCTAACTTAGCTGCTAGCCAAGGGGGGGTCTTGTTATGGCTTCATCACATTAAGTCACTAAAATATTGAGATCCACTTCTATTTTGAAGAAAAAAACAAGCTTTACAAATATCCTTTGTGGTTCTGTGAGCTTTTCATTGCTGTTTGCCAGACTAGATAGTTCTTGTAGTGGACTGGGAGATGGGAGATGTATGCAGACATTGAGGCAGCCTTGCCAGTTCTTTTCTCCTGGTGAATCACACAGGTGCAAAGGACAGGTCCGACCACAGAGCACACAGGTCATCAAATTGTGTTGACCACATGCATTAGCAACATCTTCACCTCTGAACCGCAACTAGTCTGAGCAGTGAATACAGAAGGATATTATTCAGTATGATTTGCAATATATTCCAAATATTTATTCCTCTTTTTTTTCCTCCATGGATTGCAGTCTTGTATAATAAAAGCAGCTGCAATAAGTTCAGTTTCATATAAGTGAGTAGTTCACCTAACCCTGCTGGAAACTAAACCACACAGCCCTCAGAAAAGCAAAATTTTGCTATCCCAGTTTACACAGCATTCAGATATTACCATAAAATACAAGTTAATCAACCATAAAACAAGTCGCTATCATGCAAATTTGATTTTTTGAAATAATTTGTTAGTGTAATCTCTTCCAAATGTCCAGAGGATGTAGAGGAAGACAGTGAGAAGAAAACAACCAAAAAATCCTCTGTAACTCACCCAAATGACTGTATAGTGTAGTTATTCACATTTTTCACTCTGTTCCAACACATAGGAACATTTCAGAGGACTGTTTTGCCTGAAAGCATTTCAGAAGGAGGGGTGTGTTATTATTATCAGCATTAGCCCAGACATCTGCTTAAGGATTTAGGAGATACCACAATGTATTTTGTGTTCAATATTTTTCTGTTGTTATTCCTTTGTCAGGACTTCAAATATGTCATTAAAAGACAAAGTCATTTGTCAGGAAGAATCAAGGAACAGCATGAATAGGAACCCAATAAAAGTTTCTTGCTAACTCATTTTGTTTCATCCATGAATGAAGTCCGAAGGCCAAATATTCCTGTTTGTTTATTGTCAGAATAACATTTTTGCAACTATGAAGCCTCAAAAGGCACGTGCAGTTCCAAAAGCGTTTGCAGCATACAAAGTAAGACCCTTGATTAATGCAGAGGATAGTGTTCATCTGAGTGTTAGTTTTGTTTTTCGAGTGATTTTTTTTTTTGCTAATGAGTTCTTCATATAATGAGATCTTAAAAGCTCAAAGAACTTTTCAAGTTTACATGTCAGGAATATAATGCATGACCTACAAGAGGGAAAAAAAATCTTTCAGTGCTTATGATACATTTGAGAACAAAGGGAAAATCACGCATCTGAGAAAATGTGTTCACAATATCTTTACCTTTGCTTTTCAGCAGGATAAATATGGTGTAGAACTGAAGCAAACATCTTCCAGGGGATTAAACAGTAACTAGTAAAAAAGCAAGCCAATCATACTGAAATAATATGAACAATCCTGAAAGTATAATTCAGCAAATAATTCAGCTAAGTAGAAATATTTTCTAGGATGCCTAAATGTAACTTTAGTCTCTTTCATCTGGCATGGTTTTTATTTGGAACATTGAGATTAAAGGACACAATTTCTAACCCAATTTGTAGAGAATGAGTTCATTGCTTCTGGTTCTATTTTAATTAGGTGATAGATTTATAGATGTTATGACCATGATACATTTTTCCTGAAAGACACAAAAACCAAAGCCATAAAAAGTAAGAGTTGAATTCTTTGATCCATTAAAATCTGACACATTGACACTTCACATCTTGTATACTTATGTACAAGTGCTTATGTCTTTTGAAACCAGCTAGTTTTTATCTCAGCTACTATCATCAGATTTGTGAGGTTCATCAGTCTATTAATATGTCTGCCTGAAAGATATCTAATATGAAATTTCAGATCCTGAGCAGGAGTTATGTGCTGATCAGTGGGCCCCAATGGTACCAGGTGTAAGTATAGCTAAATGAACAAATCATTAAGTAGCAGATAAAGAGAAAAGAAAGAAAAGAAAAATGTGTGTGGTAACATTGCAGTAAAGTACAGACAGAGCATTCAGTGTCACCAGTTTCAGCTTTCTTTCCACAGGCCACCACACATTCCTCTGTAATTATGAAAACATTATTATGGCACGCTTAAATCCTGTATGATTTGGCAGTGATGCTGTGTATTTACTGTTCTGGCATTTCATAACACTGTCATTACATGTACAAACAGCTGACAATACAACAAGGAATTCCAAAATTTGTTTTCCTTCAATGCAGTGACCCATTCACACCTTTCATAAAGTTAATGTTGACTGCATTCTTTGGGAAAATGTACAATAATTATTTCCTAGATAAATACACTATTATTCTTTTCGTTCAACTGTCGTTTTGACAGTTACTTCTCCTCCTAATATTCTTTTTTAAGAAAGGCATATATTAGAAATTAAATTCGAAAAAAATCTTACCATGTTTCGATTTTAAAGCAGGAAAACACATGTTTATATTCTCTGGAGACTGTTATGCATTTTAACTCAGAAATTTTTAAGAATAAAACTTTGTGGAACTATTGTTCAACGTTCTTGCCTTAGAAAATGTAACAGCTGAGAAAACAGAGAGGCTTACATAACATGGTAGGCACAGCTGTCTTTTTTTGCTGTATCTTTTCAAGATTGTGATCAAACAGCCTATCAGACTTGCAGTTCTGGGATTTCTCTTAACTTCTTGCAGTCTTAATAGCTGTCAGGAATATGTGCACTATTGAGCTGTTTCATTATTACTAGCATCCTGTAGATTTTTGATAGCTCAGTTGCTGCAATTTTGAAGGGGTTCTTTTCTCCTAATATTATAGATATCTAAGAGACACATATTGTTCAAGCAGTGCTTATGATTTCAAAAGACACTTTTTTTGTAATTCTGCAATGAAAAGCTACGTATGTCTTCATAGGGATAGCCTGATTGGGATGTAGCAACAAGTGCAAAGACATGCTCACATTTGATCCTACAGGAGCACTGAAAAATGTGTTTAATTGGAGCATATGATCAGTCTCCCTGTCCCTACGTTTAAGTGGGTTATTTTGGACTAGGCGCACAGTCCCCTAGGCACTTAATAGTATTTGTGCCTGCATAAACAGTCATAATAGCTGCATGGACAGGGAGGGGCGAAAAGTCTGTACCATGCAGTGCAGCACTGTGTGGAACTACCCAAACCAGCTTTGAAAATGCTGGCATGTCTACACAAGATTGGCTTACTGCAAATTCTTCTCTGCCAGCTAAAGTCACGGACCAGTTTAAGGAGAAGCCTGATGAGGTTGTATTGCAATGTAAGAGAGGTTAGGATGAGATGTAACAGAGGTTAGGATGAGACCACAAGAGCACCACCATAAATACTCCTCTTTGCCAGTTCTGTAATGTAGAGTCATGCAGAGATACTATGTTTTTGTCCCAGAGGCAGGATTCCTATGGCAGCAATGTGCTTGGAAATTAGTCCTGCTTTTCTAAAGAATCTTAGCTGCATTATAAACAGATTGCTTCATGTTGCAGCCTTTTTACAATGTATTTTTTTAACTAGGCTTACACATTGCTGCCTAAGAGCGGCCATTTCTGTAGCTTCCTGAATTACAGGCCTGGTGTCTGACTTACAGCAACCATTTCATGCAAACCAACTCCAAACAAACTCAAAGTTAGGTCAGGGACCTAATTCTAAAAAGAAGCCATATAGCTATCTATAACTGCAGCCAAATTGGCACCTTTTTCAGAACAAGATACCATTTATTAATTGGAACATAACCATACGAGAATCTCGAATTTAGAATGAGAAAGTCAGCTTTAAGGTAGAGTTGATATTTGCAAAGCAAATTCTTGTGTGATTTATCAAAAAATTGTTCTTTTTTTCTCTTTCTTTCATTATGTGACTAGTCACTGTAAATACAAGGAAATCGTACAGAGCAGACGACTCTATCACAGTAAAGAATGATTGCCAAGGCTATGCAATAAGAAATGTCTCCTCTCTCCCACAGAGGTTAGGCCAAAGTTTGTAGAAGAGTATAACTGTTTACCTTGCAAAATTAAATTCTAGAATTTGCAGCTTTTCCCTTCCTTTATGGAAGAGAAATTACCATTAAGAAAATTTATTGGACACTTCCTTCTGTCAGAACTTGTCTTGGACATCTGACACCATATTTTGTCAGGCATCATGGTCCATTGTGACGATCGTCCAATGGTTTATTGATGACAGAATTCAGGGGCTTTTCCATAACTGCAAGTTTTTAGTAAAGTTGTCCCACCTTTCTGTTGCCCACCTGCTCCTGGGAACACGTAAAACGCTCCATCTATCTGTCATAATATACATAATCCCAAAGAAGTTTGATCTGTCATCCTTGGCTGATTTAAGATGTCTTTGCAAGCCTGTTGCTTGATTGTCTTACAGGTTAAGATGAGCTACTACCTTCAGTTTACATAAAGCAATCAACACTTTAATCAGCCAGAGTTTCAGAAAAAGTTTATTCAGTTTCGTTGCTGAGACCCTGACAAGGATTGCATACTGGCAGATGCCCAACTGTGCAGGATTTCTCCTCGGCTCTCTTGCAAGGAGCCTGCTGATTCACAGCTGCAGCTGCCACCAGTCAAAAAGAAATGTTACTTGGTGCTCTCGTCTCTAATGGCTATGAGGTACTCTGCCTCTTTTCAAGAACTCTTCCTCTGGTACATTATCGATTTCTTTCTTTCTGTTTCATATTTGGGGTGGTAGTGTCTCTGATGGCATCTGATGTCCAAAAAAGTTTTATTTCTTTAGTACGCAGTATGGCCAGTACTGGCTCTGCCTAACCATAAATCCTTGTTCAGTACAGGCAACAATATGCCATTCATAGTGAAGAAACCTCTAGAATTCAAGGAGGAAAAGAAAACACAGTGTATTTTTTGTAGATAGGTCACTGTTCTCTTTCTGGCCACTGCAATATTGATCACAATAAGGCACCTAGAAAGCCCGACACATCGCTTAATCAAACTTTTTTAGTTCAGTAGCCACTCTGTTTTCTTGAGTCTGAAATTGGCCTGGAAGGTAAGGTATGTAATAAATCTCACCATTCGTGCCCCTCTTTCACTAATCATGATTTAGGACTGACTTGAGGCACAGGAGAGGCTGACAATCATCCTGAGCAGCGGAACAAGTCAGCAAAATCGTGGCACCTCAGGCATGGTGGGGGGTAAGCTCCCACCCTTTGGCAGACAGCTCTGTGCCCAACCCCTTCTGCTCATTGCTGGGATCCAGTAGGGTGCCATGGGCCCAGCCTCAGCACTCCAACAACACACAGTCCCTGGGGAGAGCCAGACAAAACTCACAGCCCGAAGCCTCCGCTCCTTGTCCAGGCAATCATACAGAGGAGGCAGGACCAAAGATGTGGTCCTGGAGAAGGAGGTCTTCCCCTACAGTGTGGCAAATTGCGATATCAGAGGCTGGCACAGGCACAGGAAGCTATAGATTGGAGTAAGGTGCAGAGGCAGGGCAATAAATATCCTCTACCAGGGCTCAGGCACTCATTTAATATTTGTACATAGAGGGACTTAAAGAGAATATTCTGTTGTTCCACTGGGCAACCACAGGCTGGACACAGAGTCGGTTGAAAAGGATGGATCTCTGCCATAAATGTGAATGTTACTTAACAATCCCCAAAGACAGTATTACTTTACTTCATCCCAAGAGCAAGAAAATTGAATTTTATTGTATTCCTGAGATAGCTTAGGCTGATCCTGGTGCCAGCTGGATTAACTGGATCACAACCAGATTTATCCCACTTAACTTCAAGCACGTCACTGTGGCGTATAATTCAAAAGTAGACTGAACCCACTGCATTTCCTCTGTAATTAATGGAAAGAGAAAACTGGCCTAAAATTGACTACTTCTGTCTTTGTTGATTGCGAAGTGAGCTTGACCCCAAATTAAGCACCTTTATTATGTGTCTGAAGCTAAGTGGGAATGAACCACTCCTCTGAAACTCCAAATATCAGGTTTGTTCAAGTCTACAGTCTTACAGTCTTAACATCTTTCCAGCTAGCTGCTGTGCCAGTGCTTCGTTGAACACAGTCTATGTTTTACTGCATGGGTTGATCTCCTGCCGCAAACTAAGAGGGTTTTGTAAAGGTCATCTCATTAATGCCCAGCACCACAGGCAGATTCACAGAGTGGGTTTTCATTCATGTATGCCTCCATCTTCTGTGCAACCGTCATCAAACCCACGCTTAGAAACTCACAGTAATTCTGAAGGAAAAGTACTTCCTGAAACCATGCTTCTGCCCTTCACCTCCCATAGATCTACTCCCTGAGGATTTTTCCCTTTAGATATTTTATACTGTATTAGTATTCAGAGCTTTTGCTGCACACCTGGCAGAATGAATATATTCAAAATTCCTTTTTGCATCAGTGGAACTCTGAGCAGAAAGTGTTTTTCAGGCTGGTTAGGAAAATCATCACTTCTGTTTGCTATACGGCTTTAGTGTGGGACATATAACTCATCTCCATCCAAGAGTGTTAATACCAAGAGTAAACAGATGATAAAGAAAAATCATTGGGATGGAGTAAAACGCCAGATAGCATGAATTACACCAACTGATTCGAATCCAAGGATTGATTTTATGTATTAGGGTTATTCAATTCTTTTGTTACCTCTGCAGTGCGAAGGAACTTGGTTATCCACAAAGTAGTATTAAGTAAACCTTAATATTATCATTCCCTCCAAAGTCTCCCACTTCTCCAATATGCGTACTAGGGGTTTGCAATACAAGGGTCATAATGCTTAAAGACAAAGTCAAATAATATATTTTAAATATTAGTTCTGGTGTGTACATCCTTTTGGCAGGAATATAACTAACCTTCTGAGGAAAGTAAAATATTACCTAAACAGACTTCATAATTATATTCATTCAGGAAAAAAAAGTTTCACTTTGCTTCTCTGGCTAGTCCTATCATGGACAGCAATTTGGGTGTTTTTTATTCTTTAGGAATGGATGGCTCAAAAGATACAAAGAATATGTTTGAAAGCATGCTGTCAATCTTGAGTAGATACAACACATGCCTTGGGCAGAATTTGACTGAAATATGAGGGAGAAAGGTAATGAGATTAACTTGAATTGCCACTTACAGAGGACTGTTTTGAAAAGAATTGCTTTATACTAAGCTAAAGAAATTGTTAGCTGAATGCAGACAGTGAAAGAAGTTCTATAGTCTGAACAATCGAGAAGGTCAGGCTAGCTGAGAAAAATGGTTCTTCATTGATCTGTTTCAATAGATTATCAGTTTAGTGATCACCATTGATAAAATCTAGTTTTGTTCTTTGTCTTAGAGACAAATTTACAACAACACAGTGCTGATTTCAGCTAAAAGCTGAAGATATCACTACAAGCAAAAGCAACTTCCGTGGATTAACTCTTTGATCTATTTCTGTTTTCTCTGGAGCTCCTAGTCCAAGAATCACCTTCTTCAGTTCATGTAGAATTTCTAGAACTTTTCCAGTATTGGACACATCTTCTAATACTGCTTACTACAGGGGAAAAACATCAGTCTTTCTGCAAAGCAGATAAATCACACAGATATTGCAGTTACAAAATGATATGTACAAAGTATCAATTTCCGAGTGACACAAAAAAAGGATATGATGTTAGTTTAATTTGCAGACAACCAATAAATATATTCTCTCCATCTGTATCCCAGACACAAAATTTAGAAAGATGGAATTCTGTGACAAGAAGAAATTACTTCTGAAAATGCTGTGGTTAGATGTCAGAAATAGTACGCAGCTTAAGGGAATATGATATAAGTAAGAAGCAGGTTTGTATGCATTATCGCTGTCCCATAATTTAAAAATCAGGTGATAGCATGGCAGTGAGATTTTTAGTGTATTGGAAAAAGAAATTTAATAATTTCAGGTATAGATCAGTGGTCTATCTAAGAGACCTATTGCTGTGTTACAAACTATGAAAGCAATAAGACCAGTCATGCTATCCTACCCCAAGACAGAGCCAGAAGGGATCTTGTCAGACTTCAGTTGAAAAGCCAGTAACAATGGCAGGCACTTTCTTCTTCACAATGTCTGTCACAACACATTTGTATCTGGAAATAGATGGATGCCGTTTCTGGTGGAGCTATTCAGAGTAATCTGCAAAATTCACACCTACATAATTCCAGAAACCATATTTAAGTTTTTTCACAGATAAATTTTGTCTAATATAAAACACAATATTTTTAGTGATGATATCTTGAGGCAACAGTAGTAGAATTACTTATCATATCTATCTAAATGTGTCTGTTCAGAAAAATCTAGTTGGTTAAAAAAAAAACCACATTAAACAGAAACTTCACCTTCCACACTTTCAGCTCAATGCTACTCAGTAGTCACACATTAAAAACTTCCTTATTAGCATTATATGATTTGAAAATAAAAGATTCTGCAGTAAGCTGTACCTATGTGTGTACTGGAAATTGGCACCACAGGAGGAGGCAGGCAGGCACATGACATTCTGAAACTCAGTGTTTTGTTACAACCTGCCAAATATGGTCAATTTTAATATTTTTCTTTCAAACACACTAGTTGTCACTCAAGCTGTGGTGATGCTCACTACGCATTCTGCTTTATCAATTTACTGGTAGAGTATATTTAGGTTAGTTAATTTAAATGCAGGAAGAATAAATTGCATGACTATTTGTGGGATAAGATCTCTAACATTTACTTGTGGACATATTCTTCTCTTCAACCATACAAAGAAATGCCTAAGCTACAAGAAGAAAACATTCAAAACAGTCTAAAGAACTTTGAAGGTCTAAGTTTCAATTTTTAAATAATTCGGGCTCTAGGAATTTAAGTTGAGTGGGAAAACCACTGACTTTGGCTCTTTGATAGTTAGATGGCTTTTGAAAATACAATGTGGTCATCTTTGAAAATAGGAAGGACTTGATCAGAAAGCAACTTTGGCCAGAAGTTTAGTGCCATCATTTAGCAACTGAGCACTTCATATGAATACCAGTCAGGAATATGCAGAGTTGAAACCCAAAGTACCCTATTCCAAAATAAAAACAGTTACACCAATGATACATCCTATACAATTTATATACCTTATCCTACCCTGTCTTCTACATCTAGGTGCCTGAGTTTTAAGGTAATCAAAACTAGTCTGCTTTTAAAAGCATATGATAAAATACTACTCTAAAGGCATGTATAGCACAGATACAACAGGGAGTCAGGAAGAAGTATTTTACTTGCTGATCCCTCTGCCGGTATGACTTTCTACCCAGGTACATTTTCTGGACCTGATGGGTTTACCGAGACAGGGAAGGCAGCTGCCTGGTGCAACATGTGCACTCTGAGTCATACAAGATGGCACTGGCAAATGATGTATTTCCATGCTCATGAAAACCCTGCCTCCTTCTCACTGGAGTCACTTGGGTGCCCTGACCTCAGAGCTGGGCTACTGCTTTCTGTAAAGACCACAGAAAATTTGCTGTCATTATCCAGATATGTTGAGAATGTAACAAACCAAACTGAGTGATGGGTCCATGAAACACAGTCCATGGAAAGTGGCTCTGAAAAATATGTAACCACAGTCTGAAATCTTTACATATTTCCCCCATTAAACTCATTGAATCTGCTCTTTTCATCATAAAATCTTATCAGGCTGATCATGCATGACTTCTCCGATGGACACGATTGATCAGTTATTGATGGCCTCACAATAATGTCTGTCAGCTCCCTCAGCACTTGTGGGAGCATATCATCAGGGCCCGTGGACTTGTATCTGTCCAGTTTGCCTAAGGATTCCCTGACCAGAGCATCTTCCATCAAGCATACATCTTCCTTGCTCCAGACTTTCCTTCTGGTGTCTGGAAACTGTGGTTTCTGAAGGCTGGTGTTGCTGGTAAAGATTGAAGCAAAGGTGGCATTCAGTACCTCAGCTTTTTCCTGTGTAACCACATCACCCTTCTTATTGAGTGATGGGCCTGCATTTTCCCTAGTCTTCCTTCTGTCACCTGTGTACTTGCAAAAGCCTTTCTTGTGGTTTTTAACACTTCTGGACAGATTCAATTCCATTTGGGCTTTGGCTTTCCTAACCTCATCCCTGCATGTTCAGACAATATATGTGTACTCCTCCCAAGTTACCCGTCCTTGCTTCCATCCTCTGTATGCTTCCTTCTTGTGTTAGAGTTTGGCCTGGACCTCCTTGCTCATCTGCAAAGACCTCCTGGCATTTTTGCATGACTTCCTACTTGTTGCATGGAGGAGGAGATTCTTGAATATTAACCAGCCTTCTTGGGCCCCCCTTTCCTCCAGGTCCTTATCCCATGGGACTCTTCCAAGCAGATATTTGAAGCAGCCAAAGTCTGCTCTCCTGAAGGTCAGGGTTGTGAGCTTGATTTTTACCCTTCTTCCTCCCCTCAGCATCCTGAACTCCACCATCTTTTTGTCACTGCAGCCAAAGTCACCTTCAACTTTCACATCCCAAAAAATCTTCTCTTTTTTGGTGAGTGTGAGGTCCAGTAGAGCCCCTCTCCTGGTTGGCTTCTGTATCACTTGGGACAGGAATACATATTGCTCACTGGACTAGCCTTGCTTTACTTCCTCACATTATTAATACATCTTTCCAGTATAGATGACTACTGGAGAGGAAATAATTGTTCTGAAAAAGTTCATATTCACCATACTATTTCACATGTTAGAGAAGAAACTTATCTAGCTTTCATGGATCACAAAAAAACTCTGGAACAGGAAGTGGGGAAGAAAAGTGTACTGAAGACAAAATGCCACCAAAAGAAATTCACTAGCAAGCAAAAGGATAAAATATCAGAGGAATAGCATGACTCTGAATTGTAAATCACAAGGAAAAGCTAGGTAGAATACTTGTTCACCTTTCAAGGGATCAGCTCTGAAATGTTTACCATACAGTTTGACAGCTATAAGACACCTTTTATTTTCCCATCTTTCTATTTTCTGAAATGTGCAGGCATTTATTGAAATAGAAAAGGCCTGTAAAGTCTCATGCTGCTCTATATTGTTTTACAATCAAGGTTTCAGATTTTACCTTTCTTTTTCACAAAATGCTGTCATTCATAAAAGACACATCTTTCTGCCTTTAGCACTTAGTTTTCATTTCCTTCCAGTTAATGCCAGCAATAACTAGTGCTTCAGCATCCTAGTATTCATTAAATACTCATTTAAAACACCTCTTCTTCTGTATACTTTGGACTTTAGTGTTTTGATACCTAGAGGCCTTTTACAGTATAAGACTTTCTTTTTTTCCAAAAACAATCTAGCTTGATTTCTTTAAAACAAGATTTTTTTAATACACTTTATTTTATTTGTCAAATTTCCAGGCTTAGTTTTAGTCAAAGTGCTTAACAGAAAATACGAAAATATTACTTCTATATCCAACAAAAGTAGTGAAAAATATTATCCTATAAAACAAAACTTATAAATATAGTATTCCAGTGCACTTTTACTAGACATTCTGCGTCTGCCAGAAATAAAAATTAAAATATTTCTGATTTGAAGTTGTAACCCAGATTCTCTAAAATCTTGCAAATGTACCAAATGTACGATCACAGTACTTTAAAAATAAAATGTTATACACTTTATTAATCTATTCCTTTTTAACATGGCATGAATTTGGGTTCATCAGGCATCCACAATCCTTTTAGGCACCTGTCTTCATTGTCAGAATTCAGCAGGGTTTCTGCTCAAATGTTTTTTATACTGGAGAGGCTCTTCCAACAGACAATTCAGAGCAGGAGCCTCTCTCGAGGAAGACACTGGTGAGACTGCTTGCATAATTAGGTAACAGACTTATTTACCACTATATTCCACCTTTTCCTATCACTGTGTTTTTCTACTGCATGCAGATAGGTAGACAGAAATATACTTTTCAGGAATGGTCCTGGGTATCCTGATAGACAACAAGTTGAACATGAACCAGCAAAGCACCCTTTGCAGTAACAGAGGTCAACAGCCTCCTGGGCTGTATGAGCAGCTGTATATTTTTGAATGCCACTACCTGATGGGAGTATGTGGATACACAGAGACATACTCTTCCAGAAAGAACACAGTGACATGATATGGGGCACCAGACACAAGCTGAAACCCCAGAAACTCTGATTAGGTGTTAGGAAAAAAATTGACCTCATGAGAGTGATCAAATGCTCCACCAGGTTGCAGAGGGGCTGTGGGACATTCATCCTTGGAAATATTTAAATTTTGACTGGACAGAAGCCCTTCGCAGCCTGGTTTAACTTCAAAATCAGTCCTGTCTTGACCAGGAGTTTAGACTAGTTGACTTTCAGAGGTCCTTTCCAACTTAAATTATTCTATCTTTCTGTCAAAATGACAAAGAACTTAAAGCAGTTATATGCCACATCGGCTATGTCTCCATATCAAGCTACTGCCAAAGCAGAGGCTACTAATATTCACAGAAAAAAAGAAAAAAAACACTAAAAAATTCTTCTTTTTCTAAAATTCTTTTGAGCACAAAAGGGTATGATTCTGCTCAGTTCAGTTTAGAGAACAACAATGGCTCTAAGAGTCTCCTCAGGTGCAAATGGTCAAAGCTGCCAAAGGACCTCCTCCTGTTCCTCTCCATTTTTAGCCCAGATATATTGCCAACCAAAACTCTGACTTGTGTATTAGCGAAATACGAAACAGACTGAAAAGACCAGTAAAGGTCTCCCAGTGAATACACTCTTGTGGCCAGAGGAATGTGACTGTGGGTGTGGCACATCATCAATTAAGTCCGATTTCCGCATTTGTACACTGATGTTGCTTTAATTCACTTGAAAAGTGTCTTAGTCACTAACCTACTTCAGAACGACAGGCATAACAGATGCAAATTTGTACCCTGTAACACATATTGCGGGTGATTAAAAAACACAGTACAGCAACTAATGTTAATGAATGCTGCATACCATAAATAGTGAATTATCCTTGTCAGTACAAACATTCACAAAGGCAAACCTTGATAGAAAAGAGCATCAAAGAGAAACAATTAAGATCTCCTTTCCAAAGAGGCATTACAAAAGGTTACTCACACAAATCTGCCTGTTACTCTTGACTTTTAACTGCACACCACGGTAACAGTCTGCATTTGAGATACCAACTCCTGTCCACAGTCTGAAATTTACAGCACTCACGGAAGGATCACCAGCATTACATGACTCATCCCTTCCACACACCTGTTGGCTTGTGGGAGTTCATAACCTGGAACAGTTTGGCCCCACATTGGAATACCAAGACATGAATCTGTCATTCAAATCTTCTATAAAACACGCAACATTCCTGTCAATGTAAACCCCTCTAGCACATGGAACAGATCAGCCTTCGGTATTTCAGTATTCATAGATATTTAGTTGCATGCAGGACAAAACAAAACTATCAATTTCCTTGCAAACTGCTATATAATGTATCCTCCTAATTTATGTAATATTACTGACTTCACTAAGCTTATATCCATAAAGTAAGGGGCTTGGGTTTGGGGTTTTTTTATTGGATTTATCCACAGTCCCTAAGCTAGAAGTTAGATCTGCTTGCTCTATGGCTGTTACTGATATCCATACAAAATTTTCTGAATTTTTGTGTCAATCTTTGAAAAGTAGGTATTCCATTTTTTACATTTTAATGAAGAGATGACAAAGGCTGAGGTTCTCAACAAAATGCAAAGGAACTAGGTGTCAAGCATTCACCGAAGAACATTTAGGTACGAGACATATGTTTAAATTCTACAACTTTTCATAAAAATACAGTCTAAGAGGAAAGGAATACCTGAACAGGTTCTTAGTATCACATCTAAAATTCTATGCTCAAGAGCAAAGGAAGAGATTATATTTATACATCCACTACATAGGCCTAATCACAATACTAAAATTTTACTTCAAGTTTAATGACAGACTTCTCCAAAGTTTATGCATCCTGGATGCTTAAACGTCGGCTAAATATGATGACCTGTGATGTGCACAAACTCTGATTTTAGGTAAATTATCAAGATGTGAAGAGAGCCCTGGGAAGCAGTTCTAAATAGTGCATAAAGTTCTGTTTAAAACACCCCAAAACATTCAGAATCTTTTTAATTGCATTCGGAGGATCTTCATACTGTCACAAGACATAGCGTCCTTTACAGACATCTCAGACAAGTGTTGGCATAAGAGCATTAGAGAATAACATGCATATGTTCTTGTAATGTATTTACAAAAATGCAGGAAGAACATATGGTAGACACTATCATGAACGTTACAGGAAAAAAAATGCTGTGTACCCCCTTCTCCGTTTCTGATGACAACTGCACATAAAAGCAACATGGACAGAGTAGTACACCAAGAGACAAAACAGGTATTGATACGTCAGAAAATGGCAAGACAACAACCATTCGTCCAATTGCTTTCGAGAAGTGTTACGATACAATGATTATGAAAGACAAAATGGATCTAAACTACAGCTGCTTTCACAGAGAAACCTTTATATGACTCATGCAAGAATAATCACTGTTTAAAATAGACATTTGGCTGAGTTAGGGGTGTTTGTCCTTCATTCTGTGGCACTTGGAATATTCAAGACCATTTTTGTTGCTCTCTGAGTTGAATTACATCCCCAGTTCCAATAGGGAAATTCAATGAAATTAAATTAATGACATTATTCTAGCTTTACACAATGTTCATTGAGAACAAAATTTGACTGTACAACTCTAGGTATTAACTATCCTCCAAAAACTAGATATAACTACTAGCGTAGTGTAAATCTATTAGTACTGCAACTTTTGCCATTAATTTCTTGAAGAGTTTTCATATCACTTAGGAATATCTGAGGCAAGTACATGGAAATTTGTTTCCAATTTTTCATCCAAAAGCTTAAAAAATAAAAAGACAACTTGCATTTTCTTTGTATTAACAGCGTAATTTTGACAAGAAACATTCTGTTTCAAATTAATTTGGATATTGAAGGTCAGGGAAGAAAAAAAACTAGAATTTTGACCAAAAAAGATACCATTTTGATTCTTGAACAAAGGAATCTGGGTTGTAGAAAAAAAATGGTGGTTAGAGGAGAAAGGACAACAGGACTGCAAGAGATGAAGGGAGAGAAGTCATAGTCTCTTTTTCACGTACAGAATCCTGAAAGAGTTTTTAGTACAGTTTAAGAAAAAGAAAATTCTTTCATTGTCCTGCAAATGTTCATGGGTATACATTTTAGAGACTTTTTCACTATAAGTGCTCGAAGACCTGGATTTCACATGAGTTTTGATAAACCTTTTCTTAGAACACACTTCCAGAAATTAAATTCTAACTAAATATCAAAAAATAAGGAATGGTGTACAACAGCGTTCTAGCAGAAAAAAGGATGGAATAAAATGTATTTTTAAGACTACTGCTATAAGCCAGATGTAACGAATTACATCACAGATGCCCTGACAGACTCAGTCTTATTAAGAGTCTCTTAGAGTGAGATTCATTTGATCAGTCACACAAGTCTGAACCAGGACGCTAGTCTGAAGTTGACCAAGGCTGCCTACAGTCAGCGGAGAGAATGGTCGCTTTCAGACACCATCGGTCTCTTCCTAATTTCAACACCTAAAGTAAAACTGCCGCAGCTCGTAGTGGGAGGTGCTGCTGAGAATCCTCTACCAGAGCTATCAAACTACTGCCAACAGTTTGCACATTTATTTTCAGGACCTCAAATGCTCATTGCAGTTTCCCGGATGCTCTCTTGGCCTGCAGGTCCTCTTCCGATAAGCCACCACACCCAACCTTGTGGAAAGACCAGTGGCTGAGGTTAGAGGGAGCAGAGTTTCCACTTCTATAATTTACTGATGACTGATGGCAAAGTGGGCTGACTTTTCTGCTCATTACAGGTCACTGAGGCCACTGCTGCCAGGCCCACACAGTTCCAAAGAAAGAATTGTGTCATTTATATCAGGAGTATGTGAAATAATTGATTTACTATACATCAGGGAAATATCTCTGCAGCTCAATAGATCTCTGCATGAAAAACCCCTCTTATAAGATGGTGGTTAAGAACATAATACACGATACCAAAAAAAATGGTTTTATATATAACCTAAGCTACCAGTGACTTGGGAAAAAAACAGTATACGGAGCAAATACTAGACAGGATAAGGATAACATTTAACAGTGTGCTTTTTCTGTCCATAGCCCCTTTTGAAAATGCTGATGTCTTTTCAGATCCCAACAACTGAACAGACTTTAGCCATAATTTGATTGTTATATCATGCTAGGATAAATAAATCAAAAGTACTTGAGACAATACATGAACCAAAAGAAAAGAGAAAGTACAGATGTTGATTTTTTAAAGTGAAATATGTCTGTTCCGTATCGCGGAAGAGAAAAAGAGAACCATCCAGTGGTCATTATTATGTAGTCTTTTATGTTGATCAGAGCTACAAAGATAGCTGTACTGTTATGTCAGTTTTACTGCAAAATATGTATTTCTGCCTATATAAACAGAATCTGCTTTTAGAAATTTAAATCAAGCAATGTAGAAACTTTTGACTTGTAGTACAGTCCTAACTAATAACCACGCAGAGATGCAAAACTACCTTTATGAGAACAGACATATGGCTTCCTCCTAGATATATACTTTATTGCTCCAAAATTATTTGCTATTTTTTAAACAGACAATTATTGTTAAAAGAGCATATATTTACAACTATATTGCTAATTTTGACATTCAACCAGTACGATTTTGGTTTTATTGTTATTATCACATAAGAAAAGCTTTTTACACTGTTTGAATCACTTCCATTCTTCTTATGTATTCAGGTTGTACCCAGTACAGCCTAATCAGCTGTGATAACCAAGGCTTGCTTTATTTCTCAGGATACTGCTTTCTTAATTGTAAGAAATAAAATTATTTGCCCCATCATGGCAGCAAAATGACAATATGAGTTTGCCTATTTATGAGCTACAGAATTTGCTGCATTGAAATTAGGAAAACCCAAGGGTTTTCCAACAGGTGGCTGCACTTTTTGTCCAGATCATATGCTTTTCATTTGTGAGAAACCATCAACAGCAAAAAACAATAACATAATTAAAGCTTGGACCTTAACAGAGTGTTTGTGTCAGAGACTGAGATTTTTCTGGTTAAGAGACAAGCTATGCAACACTTTTTAACTCAGTGTGACAGTACGAAGAAAGTTGAGACATATCTTGGTAAATGCACACTGCTGCATAACAAATTAGGTCCGCAGTCTTTAATTTGATATTCTGCAAACTCACGCCATGGAACAGTTGAAAGCTGTGGATGTTTCCATGTGAGTGTCTTTAACATACACTCACCACAATAACACATATGTGGTGATAAGCAAGCCTTGTTTATGTTGGATGAAAAATCCCTGGTGTTTAATTCTGAGCATCAGCTCAAGCTTCTAACACTTGAATTTTCTTTGTCCCTTGGAGAGGAAGGTAGCCCCGCTTCACAGGCTTGAACTCAAAAGCCATAATGGCCCTGGATCAGCTGTGTGCCTCCTTGTCCCACAGCTAGTCCAAACACAGGATGAGGACATATGTGTCAGGACAGGCACGGGTTTGAAAAGATGTCGTGCACTGTTTTTCCTTGCACACCCTGGAAATCAGAACTCAGCTGAAGGAACTTGTGCTGACAAAGCAATGCACATCAATTGGCAGCTCTGGTGGTCTCCTCTGCTCCTTTCCTACCTTATCTTTCTGTGACTATCCTTGAAGATAAAAGGCTGTTTTAAAGCCATCATGACCTAAAAGAGGGATGGTTATTAGCTTTCACATTCCCTCCTCAGGCTATACTGTTTAACATTTCTGCTATGGCTGTCCAGGAAAACAGCACCATTTTCATCTGTTATACTTTCTTGCCCTCTGCTGGAAAACCTATCAAATACATGTGCAGAACTGAACCTTTTAAAATTGATTTTCCAACAAGCATGAAAATTACTTTCTTTACACAGTCTTTGCCCCAAACACTCATAAGAAATATTAAAAAAATTAGTTTCTAACTAAATGACCTGATTCCTATCAATTAATCTTGACCCCACTTCAGAATCAGACCAAGTCATTGAAAGTACCAGCTTGTCTCCAAGATCTACTTGCTTCAAAACACAAGGATAAAGTTGGGAAGAGTGGAGACAAAACACACGAGAGGAAACTGGGGAACAAATGCTTACATTTTTCTGTAACAAAACAGAAATGGAAGTGCTGGTGTTAAATGGGAATACAGATCAATATTATTTTCTGCTTTAATAAATTGTATTGGGTTTGTGATGGTTTAAGTGAGTAAGTGGGTAGCAAGTGTTATTCAGTTGTCAATAAATGGCTTCCATATATTTTCCTACTCACAACCAGAGAAGAATTCTTCATAACGGAAACTGAATTTTCCTCCTGCCATTGTACTGTGACTGTGGGGACATATTTGGGAGCCTTTTGAGAACTTCTGGGACAGAATTTTGCTTCTGGGTTTTATGTGTTCAAAACCTAAGCCTTCTGATTTTCTCCAGATACATACAGTTTCTCCTGAATAGCAGTTGGAAAAGCAGTCAGGTTCATTGGCTGTATTGTCACCATTCTCCTTTTCATCAAAGAGTAGTTAAGGTGGATTAAAAAAGTAATGTCACTGTGTCAGAAAGAAGGAAGGATAGTTCTTTGTCAAGCCTGCCACTTGGAAGGACCTCTCTGACTTTTAATGCCTCTTCAGGCCTTTCAGGCAATCGTAGTTCCCTCCTGTGAGCCATGAACCTTTCCAGAAAGTCTTTCTGTCATAAGTAACCTTCTTCTTTCTGTTTAATGACCTTAATCTTCAAAATGACAGGACATTTCCATGGCATGGAGAGTTTCTCTTACACAGCCTTACCCAGCGTGGAATGGCTCACATGAATAAGCGTATCATATTTAGGAAAATGGAAATTTTCTTTCAGCTATTCTTTTTTCAGTGAACACTTTCAAAGACTAAGCCTTTGCTTGATACTGCAAAAAGTAGCCATCGCTGCTGGAGTAAAACAGATGGAAAATGGATGTGAGTAGGACTCATGTTTCTCTTTTCAGCTGCAGTAAGGTTTCTGCTCAGATAGTCAGCTGTTTCACAGTGACTGCTTCCATTCATAGTCCACTAATATCCACAAGTTGCCAGATTTGTTTCATAATGTGAGCCAGATTTTAAAGAATTTGTTTTGGGAACTACCACGTTTCCACTGGCAGTACAGAAAGCATCTTCATCGCTGCTGCTGACCACCTAATAACCTTACCTTAACCACAACAACTTTTTACTCCCTGTAAGGTCAAGTCCTTTTAGCTTTTTAAAGCAGCATAACAGCTGGAAATAAAAAATAGATCCAGAAAAATTCAGTCAGCAAGTCCTCAGCAGACTGCTGGAGAACTACACATTACAGATTGAGATAAATTGATCCAGACTGCATTTATATAGATTTTTACATAGGGGTGTTTTATAAATACAGCTATAGAAAGGCAACATCCATGACATCATCTTCTGTCAGTGTCAGCTTCCACACCAGACTTGCAGAAATACAGTTTCCTTTTGCCTACATTTCTTTTCAAAACCAAAAATATAAGAGATAACATGTTAGCAGCATAGTAGGGCCCAGGGACTAAGTAATGGCATGCAGAGCTTTCTATTTCAACAACATAAGTTCAAGTTCACCCTAAGCCAGTAGAGGCGTGAATGTCCTATTGTGACTCCTCTAACAACCTATTGAAAATGAGTTCATTTTCCAAATCCAATTATGTTGATTTTATTTTCCAGATCCGGGGGATATGTTAAGATCACAAATAACCTCAGTGTAGAAAACAGTCTTCTCAAAGTTGTGAGTGGAAAGGTCAATGATTAGATGAGATTAATAAAGGTGTATCCTCATTCGCTTCGGGTTTTCCTCCTCTGTCAGGACGCCAGCGCAGAGAGGTTCTCCTGGCCAGTTCCTCCAGAGTGGTCACCCTGTTATGGGCTCCCATTGCCAAAAGGGGAACAAATCAAAGCACTCAGTGAGGAGTCAGGACCTGAATTTTTAGATCAGTTCAGAAACAAGTTAGTGGGGAAAGGAGTATTACCCTTTTTTAACAAGAGCTGTGTCACAACAAATATTTCTGACCTCTGAAGACATACTGCTTTCTTTTTGTCACACCTTGTGTGTACACGGTTTTATGCACATTTCAGAATGTGGGTAAGGGTTCCTGTGCTACACGTTTAATGCAGTTTATGCCAGGAGTGATAAAAAGTGAGTTTAAGGAGGACAAGTTATGGTGCCCAGCAATATTTACTTGATATCCTTTAACAGAAAAGAGGAGCAGAAGCTCTTGAAATCTAGCTTTAAACTGAAAAGGTAACCTTCATTTCTTATCCCTGTTTTTTCACAAAAAAATCTTCATTAGATTGGCCAGTTTACATGCAAAGCAGTTTACACGAGCACACTCCAAAACGAACTTTCTCCCAACACCAGTAAAGACTACAGAGCAAAATATGGCACTTCAGAACCAACCTGCAAACTACAGTTCAAGACTTTTGATGTATGCCGATGTCATTACTAGCAATTTTTTTTCAATATTTTTTCCAGACAGGGTTCGACTCATCTGTCAGCTTTTTCATTTTCATAGACTTTTTCACAAGTAAACCTGGTTGCTGAATGTCATACATTTTTCAGAAGTAAAAAATTTTACACTTACTTTGCTGCAGTTCTCCCTGTGTTGTGGCAGGAGACAAGTCACAGTAGAGTATGGTCCAGTCAGTAGCGGTTACCTAAAGCTGTTCCTGGATTTGGACAGTGTGCTTGATTTACGTTTTCTTTGATGATTCTGATGTTTCTTCAACAAGTACACAGTCTTGACATTGATACTATTTTCCCCTATACCAACCAGTAACACATTGCGAGTTCATTGCCCATTCATGTTGTGGTGTTTTGGCAAACAAGTGACATTTTCTTAATGAGACAGGGTTTTTTTCCCATCACTCATTACGGTCTTACTCTATCCAGCAGAAATGGAAAACAATGATTCGCAGGTGTCTTCAAATTCCCACAGGGAGTTGTTTCAGGATTTTAGGTGTGTCTACAATTCACAAAAAAAAGTACGGCCATAAACTACATTATCTAACTTAGAAGAGTAACTAAGAGAAATTCAGTTTTAATAGAGAGTGGTAAATCTCTTTAAGCATTACTTCAAGAGTTAACTGTGATTACTGGAGTTTAAAGTCAAGTGAAGAAGGAGCCTTGTCTTGCAGTGCAAGGTACACTCATATCCTCAGAACTATCCTTCTTTAATGCATTTTTTCCCTTAAGGTCAATTGGAAGAAAAGGGGAGAATCTACCTGTTAAAAGCATCTCACCAAATACAGATGGTTTGAAAGCATCATCTGGGACTCACCTCCTTTTTGTAAGGACACTCTGCAATACCAACCACCTTGAAGATATTAAAGGAGAGTGCTTTCACCCACATTATACAGTCAAGAACTCTTCAGATTGTCTTTACCTTGCATCTTTAGTCTTTAATTTTAGTTACTTCTAATGGGCAAGTCATAAAGTTTGTCAGAATATGTTCTACAGAAAGTTCTGTAGACGTTTTTTCCAGCAAAGTTCCTTCAGTCAGCACACAGCAGCATTAGCCAACATGAGTTTCAAGTTCTTCAGTGAAACCCTTATCTTTTACAACTAGTTTCGTCAGTGCCACCACATAACTGCAGCTCTGCGTCCATTCTGTTCTGCTGGCATACATAGACATGGTACACCTACAACACCAGGGAGCAGCTGGAGCAGATCTGGGGCTACGAGCTGGGATCCAAGGTGGTGGACCTCGTGTAGGCAGGGCAGTGGCCCCCGGCAGGGCACAGTCCCAAGCACTTGTGCAGGGCCAGTGTGGCAATGGTGAAGGCTCAGTTGAGCGCCCTGGTTGATACTGGCAGTGAGTTAGGTCTGGTGTCCATCAGGGGGGTCCAGTCAATAAAACAAAACAATAAGACACAAGACAGCAGCCTGCCTCACCACCTAGTGCTCAATAACAGATGAGGAGACATGTATTGTATAGGTTCACAGGCGACAGAAATATGTAACGCCTGTGCTTGCCACTGGCCACTGAAATAGTAATGTGTACATGCAGACTTCATAAAGGCCTTGGAAAGCCCAGGATACAGTAAGGATGAAAGTCAATGTTGAGTAATGGAGTAGGAACCGTGGTAGTCCTACAGAACACAGAACACAGCTTCAAGAATGGCATCTCTCATTGCGGTCCATCTAACAGGAGGGTAAACCATAATCCAGAAGAGCTATAAGTCCCTTTTAACGTTCAATGAAGAGAAATCCAAAACTAACAAAGAAGGGAGATCACCAAATATGAGGATACAGACTGACTCAGACCAATCAATAAGAAGGAGCTATGCTTTGCTCAGCATTCCTAAAGATTTGAGTGTTCATTTAATTTTTATATTTTTTTCTTCCACTCAGAAGAACACCAGATTCATTCTCATTACACTCCATTTTTAATTTGACGCTCACCAGTGCAACCCTGGCGTAAGATCCTTATCTGTAAAGTAAATGCAGCAGAACTGCGCCCACACAGGCTTTCAGCTGCTGTCTAATCCCTGCCTGCAGCGAATTATGCCGACTCAAACTCTGCAGGCTCACCAGGGAAATTCCAGGGCAGGCACTCAGACTGAGGGCAGGGGTACAAAAGGAGGCGGAGGAGGGAGGAAAACTATCCCGTATTCTGAAATAAAGTGCTAATCTGGAGTGGAAATACATTTAGTCTTTCTGTCATGTCTGTTAGAAACCAAGTCAACTGGTGTCACCTCTAAGACAGCCCATGGTATAAGAAAACTTTTTTTGCTGAGATCTTTGTGGACATGGTTATTTTTATTGGAAACAAAGACTTTGAACATGGATCATTATGACTTATGTTTAAAATAGAATGAATGTTATTTGAGTCACTTCCAAATTAACATGATTGTTTAAAAATATATGAAGTGCTTCACTGAATTTTAATCTCTCTACTGCAAAAACAATTTTAAAAGATTACAGCCTTGTACATTTTTAGAAGGATGTAATCACACTAGCTAAAACATAAATTTCATACACCACAATAATTTTTAATCATTCTGCGCTGCACATACACAGCATTCAAATGTCTCTTTCAAATGTCAAAATAAAATTAATATTTATTACCACACCTCTGAACTAGCACATTCACAAAACTGAAACTCAAGACATTTTCTACTAAGCTGTCTAAGCCATTTTGTATGTTCTCAGTTAAATGCATTTTTTAGAGCTATTCCTCTGCCTCAGGGACTTCCAGAATTTCTGAAGCACTTTATGGCTTTTTTCACTAAATCCTTCAGGAAAAAACACTCAGGTCAAGCCAAGAAGGGGATCCCAATTCCAGAGGTGGCTTTTCTATGTTGCTAGTTTGCTGTAAATAAAGCCATAAGAATAATTGACATTGCTGAACCATACATACACAAAAGGCAGCACCTGAGCAAATACATCAAATTAAACACAGATAAGCCATGCTCAAACCAAAAGCCTTTGGCTTTGACACATCCAGGGCACGGGGGAAGTTCACAGGCTCAGGGCGGGATCTGCAAGAACAACAGCTCCCCAGCAGGGCAGAATAAAGTGCAGGTCCTCAATACCTCCTAGTTTGGGGAAAAAAATGTAGCTCCAAATGAGAACTTCATGGGCTCAAACCCACCTGCGAAAGTATCAAACAGACCTGTGGGATCACATCAGAGAGAGCTGTTGTTCCCAGTCCCTACCGTGATCTAAACACTGGGGAGTTTCAAACTTGGATCTCTGACTTCTGCAGCGTAGGGCATGGAGAGCAAGGAGGTCCCTATACCCTTCTCTTTGCAGCTCCTTTGTGCGATACCCTCACTCTAATGAGGGCTGTAGCAGATCAGGTCTCTCTCCAGAGAAATGTGTAAAGGATTTTGTGTATCCTCCATGACCTGTGTGCTGAGTTTCTTAGACCTCCCAGGATCTTTTTGACTGTGTTCACACTCTGCAGCCAAACCTGAGGCACATAGAAGACTTTGGTGGAGAAAACAAAAATCATGCCAAAATGCATTCCTGATACTAGCCATGTGTTACTTGGAAGCACAAAACAAACAGACCCACTAGCATCCATGCTCCTAAATCACTTCACTGCCTTTGAAAAATCCCATTCTTCCCATAAAAGCACTAGTCGACAAAGATCACGTTGCCAAGCAGTCTGCACGGAACAAAAATCCAAGCAGATATAATTGTTTGTTACTGCCTATAAAGCAATTCATCTGGCTTTAGATCTCTGACATAGCAAGCCATTCAAAGAGCGAAATTATAGGTACACCTGCCGTGGTGCACCAGGGAGGAGGGAGAGAAAGAAGCACCTTTTACTATGTTGAATTCAGCCGACTGGAAGCTGCTATTCCGATGTTCCATATAGCACACTGCCAGTAGTTTTTATCAGCCAGTGTTTTACAGCAGGACCCCCTAATACCTCACAGCACCAATACTAGCCGGTGATGGCTGCCTTTTTATAGATGTAGCAAGACCATGGCATTTATTACACCCCTGTACGCTGTATCGCTGAGGCTGTTACACTTTGTTCAGTCAGGGAGGCAGACAAAGTCTGCACAAAAAACATGAATTAATAAACTTCTAACTGCACTTGTGGCCCTTCTGAGTTTATCTTCTGTGAACAGTTTAAACAATTGAGTGTGACTGGAGGGACTGTTCTCAGAAACCATGACACTCATAAACACCAGCTGTCCCACTGGAAGCAGAGTTACTGCTCATCCAGTGTGGCAGCGGAAACAAACTGCTCGGTGTGTCAGGCTAGGCTGGAAAAGCCGCCGCTGTTGCCCCATAAATGCTCATAACATAATGCTTGAAAATGCTTCCAGGACAAGAAGTCTCCTCTGAAATTATTCTGGCAATGATTCGTTATCGCTAAGATGTTCAGGAAAGTCCCTCTCCATCTGCAGACGAGGTACGCAGCTAGCCCCGCTTCGTGGCGTGACCTTGCTCATGCAGCTCCTGGCAAACAAGCAGCACTGTCGCACTATAATTATACAAGTATGCTAAACAGCCATACCAAAATTTCCCAGAAATCCCTGCTACTTCGCTGATGTCAGCACGAGGAACCAAAAGCTGTAATTAACTTTTGATTGAACTTTGATCTGTCTGAATGGATACAGCCTGTGGGCAGTACCCAGGCTGGGAACTCTGCCAAACTTGCAAGTTCCTATAGGGAAGAGAATCACAAGTTAATGGTTATCCCTGTCCTCATATCCTGTCCCCAGGTATTTGCTGCCCTCCCCTGTCAAGGGCGGGAGTCTGTGCTAGTCTTTGGCCTTGCTTGGCGTGGTTTCTCTTTCATTCTAGGTATGTTAATAAGAACTTCTTTAAAATCCTAGCAACACCCAAGCAAGGTAGCTCAAAACATTGGCAAGTCACAGGACAGAAGGTGAAATCCCTCTCCTCAAAATTTATCGCTACCCAAAATCATCCTGTTCTGCGTTAACTCCAGCAGGGTGTGGGGCCCCATGACACGGACACGAGCTGCCTCAAGAGGGACAGAGGCTGGAAACAACTGCTCCAGGTCTATCGCATGGACCCAGTAACCCCAGCAAGAATTTGGACTGGAAATCTGGCAGGGAAAAACTGCATCTTGTATTTCTTCTGTTAAACATGGTTTATTATTAGTGTTATGGTAATTTAGGTCACCTAAATGGGCTTTGCATAATTTAATAAATATAATGATTTACTTACTAAAAGATTGAATTTGGCTGGGTGTCAGTCAGCCAGTTAAATAAAGATTGACTGATATCCAGGGAAATAACACTCTCTAGAGTGAAGGGACCCCATCACAGGGTAGGGTTATGATGCCGAAGTAGCTTTGTTAGACAGCCATGAGGCTTTTGGAAGTAGACATTCATGGTTTCAGATTCAAGATCCCCAAGTTCAGCTCATGCTCTCAGTGATCTTCCCAGGGGTGTTCTGTTACATGCAGACAAAGAAATGCATGAGCTGACTAAATTATTAATTAAAAAACATTTGTTCAGCTTTGCGGAGACACTCTGCCTCTCTCCCCTAGGGCAAATGTCTTACACTCAAATCAATCCAAAGTGCCAGGAGAAATGGATGATCGTTTCACTTGCCTCTGGTCCACTTCAGGAAAAAAGAATGCGGCTAATTAAATGTGCAGTGCCTCCAAAAGAGACATCCAGTGTCAACTGGCATTTACTTCAAAACATAACAGAACAATCAACCAAAACAACAACAACAACAAAAACGTGAGGCAGGAAGACTCCTTTTACTTTAAACCTTCAGAGACGCAACTTGTCTCCATCTTTTCGTTTTTCATTTGTCTGTATAGACACCTTGTCCTTGAGGAAAAGTTATGACAAATGTATACCACAGTACAACTTTGTTTTGTTCATTAATTTAGTTGCAAAATCATGTGGAAAAAGAATAGCTATTTCACTTAGTGTAATATCCCTCTTCAGGAGGTCTTGTAGATTCTTCCCTTTGTATGCTCAGGTTTTTATATACAGAAGATCAGATTTTGTGGCCAAAGTCTTTTGGCAACACAATGTCAGCAGTCAATCTACATCAAATATTACCATTACTGTAAAGTAATAACTAGTTTTTATCCCTCAGCTGGTTGTCAACACTGCTTCACTTCTGGGATGGGTTTCTTTCAACCAGTTGTAGACATTTTTGTCTGAGCTGGTCATCTCAGACTCCATTTAAACTTACACGAAAGGATATGGCACTTTCAGGGTACAGCTCCTTTCAGATCTATTTTACTAAACATGTAGGCCTTTATTGCGGAGTCACCATGTCTACTTCTGAAGTTGGTGGAAAGGTGTACCTTCATAAGGCAAACACAACCAACTACCGCCTGGATCACACCTCGGAGATGCCTTGTCCTCTCTGTTGATTAGGGTGAATGGGAAGTAATAACTGTATCTATACTGTACTTTCCACGCTCCTGTTTTTTGACAGTGTTTACAAGAATAATTGCCAGACCCTTCACCCAAAAGAATTAAAGGTTTGCTCCTGAACGGTTTTGTCCTTTTAGCAGAAGAATGCTTTACAAGTAACTGAAAATAAAATCATTTTCTTTACAATAGAAAATTTTAAAATACAGTTGTCTTTTTATTTTGATTTGGAATAAAAATAAATTTTGAGCTTGCTGCAAAATATATTCTCTGATTTGTTTGGTTTTAAAAATTGTGTGTGTCTGTTTCTGAAATTCTATTTGAATTTTAGTTTAGTTTCTATCTAAGATGTTTTTGCTGTTTTGCCTGAGGTCATGCCATGTCAACAGAAGTTCATGTTAGCAGCATCGAGGTGGAAATAGGCAACCTCCAGACGTCCCTTCCAACACAAGCTTTTCTGTGATCAGTATACAGTAGTCATTATTACATTTTAATATCACAAACCCTAAAAGGTGTATTAATCTGCATTGATCAACATTAAAGCTTATTTAATGTTACAAGTTTTAAACAGTACTTTGTGAATGTCTAGAGAGACAGAAGTGTCACACATGAGCAAATTTAAAATTCAGGGCCCTCTGCTTTCTCTTGTCATTCTATAGCACCCAAGAGGGAGGAGAGCAATTAAGTATTTGACTAATTGAAAAGTTTTATTTGCCTTTCTTTGTTCATGCTTGACTTCCTTCTTTGCTGTTCCTTCTTTCTACTCCTGTTCCTGCTTGCTGTATTTGAAATGGACTGAGTATCCTCATGGATAGTCATTTAAAGAGGAATGCGTCCTTGCTGAACAATTATTTCTAAAGTCCACGTTGCCTTTGGGCAGGTCTTCTTAACATCTTTTTCATGGATGATATCATAAACTTCAAACTAATCTGTCATGTACAGCAACGGACTTACATGGTGTTAGTTTGTTTTACTTTGAGCTAAGACCTTTAAACCTGTAAAATCATTTGAGGGTATATTGAACAGAAGTGTGACTTCCCTTGAGCTTTGTCAATACTACTTGCATACTTTTCTAGAAAATATTCAGGGATTTTCATGAAATAGTAAATAATAAGCAATAGCTGTGCAACAATTGTGGGATGAAAATTTCTAGTTCAATTAGCTATGTGCTTTTCTTATACACGTATAACTGTTATACACATCCTGCCAGGACTACAAGACACATGAAACCCCAACAAAATTCGCATCACCTTGAACCTAAATATTCATAACAAACTTCTGACATACACCAAAGTGAGACTGAAAGCACTGAAGTGAAAGAAAAATTGTGTTGCTTTTCAAAGTAAATATGAAAAGAAAACTGTCAGTAAAAGATATAGAAATATTAAAAAAAAAATCTAGCCGGAAAACAGACATACGCCTCTTTTCTAAACTGATAATTTTGCTGTCTCTTATTTTTATATTGGATTCCTGTCTAGACCTCAGACAAGAGGCTTACTGATTACCCAGTCTGGGACAAATTAGGAGATTAAGTCCATTGTGCTACACAAAAGATTTTATTTGTGGCTATGCAGCTGGCTAAGAGCAAAACAGTCAGAGGCAGTATACAGGCCATTCCACCTTCCTGAAATTTCAGTCCATAATAAGTGCTAATTTCCCAGGCAGATTTCTAGTCTTCAGTTTACTTACTCTACAAAACAGATAATGAAGCAGAAATCAAGTATTCTGTCATCTGAAAGTTTTTGGCTGTCATCTGAAGGATTTTTTCCTTCATGGAACACTATGCAACTAGATTCTACACCCACGGATCCTTAGGAGATAAAATACCATTGCAACAACAAAACATTTCTTGAAAGACTAACTCACTCTCCAAAAAAGAGACTACTGGAAGATCTGTCTGGTAATATTTGTTACTAAACTCTAACAGCTTTCCCTGGATCTCCTTTCACATCTCACTAATAAGAAGAAGATAATATCTTCATCTATTTCACCCTAATTATTGGACAACAGCCTGAAATAAACAGGAAGAGCCACTGGAATACAATATATAATCATTCTCACACACTTCCTATACCACGACAGATAGAAGAGTGTATTTTGACTGCAGTAATTAGAAATACTTTAGATAATTACGTCAACCTTATCGTGGGCTGCATCAAAACCAGAGTGGCCAGCAGGTTGAGGGAAGTGATTCTGTCCCTCTACTCTGCTCTGGTGAGACCCCATCTGGAGTCCTGCGTCCAGCTCTGGAGCCCTCAGCAGACGAAGGGCATGGACCTGTTGGAGTGGGTCCAGAGGAGGGCCACAAAATTATCCGAAGACTGGAGCACCTCTGCTATGAGGAAAGGTTCAGAGAGTTGGAGCTGTTCAGCCTGGAGAAGAGACGGCTCTGGGGAGATCTTTTTACAGGCTTTCAGTACTTAAAGGGGCCTACAAGAGAGCTGGAGAGGGACATTTTAGAAGGGCGTGTAGTGACAGGACAAGGGGTAATGGCTTTAAACTAGAAGAGAGCAGATTTAGATTAGATTTAAGAAAGAAATTCTTCACCATGAGGGTGGGGAGGCACTGGAACAGGTTGCCCAGAGAAGCTGTGGATGCCCGCTGCCTGGAAGTGTTCAAGGCCAGGTTGGTCAGGGCTTTGAGCAACCTGGTCTAGTGGAAGATGTCCCTGCGTATGGCAGGGGGGCTGGAACTAGATGATCTTTAAGGTCCCTTCCAACCCAAACCATGCTATGATTTTATGATTCTACATAAGAATGCTCTCTGGCAATCGTCCTAAATATGATTGTTTCTTGCATAAGCTCTTCAGCAAATTCAATAGATTGTTTAAGCAACATCTGAGCCATGTAAGTGGATGACATATTTTTTGTATGCATCCTTAACACCGATAATCTACATTTAATGCATCATATTCAGTAAAATGAGTTTAAGTGATAACAGGTGTTTAGCATAATGGAAACTGCTGCTAGTTGGTCAACATGTAAATTAATTTTGTTATTTACAGAACCAGATGGTGAATTCTGGAGCACCAGCATGGGTAAAATTAATAAGCTTTCTCACTGCAGATCATGATGTCTCACCTGCAGCTTCACCAGTTTCTAATTTCAGCTACCGTGTGAATTGCAGGAGTACCCCTTTGACTGAAAGATTAACTGACTGTCTCTCTGCCCAAGAATACTACACCATACATCAAGTAAAACTGGCTAAGGGTCATACAAACAAACTTCATGAGAGATTAAGAGAAGTGGTAAGAAACAATAATGTTGTGTTTTTTCATTCTTGTACTCTGTGCTGCTTACAGTGTCAGTATGATTTGCTATTATTTTCTTCCTGCTTTCTTTCTTGTAACAATGGTTTGGTATTGCAGAAAATGCAATTTAGCTACAGAGCCCAACTCTTAAGCCATTTACATTCTAAGACAGAGATTGTTTTGTTATGATATAATGTTAAGTTTTTCTTCAAAAGCCCAATTTGAGAAACTCAAGGTCTGATTTAATCTGTGATTCAGAAGAAACCTTTTTTTCCATCCATAGTCAAAGCTTGTTCGAATGACATCAGGCAGTTACACATGCATGCAGGACTAAGAAATCCCACTTGTGTGGATTTCCTGAACCAAAAGGGATAGTGAAGACTTCTGGCACTATAGCCACGCTCCTCAGGGTAACACACCATGCCCAGCCTCCCACTCGCTGCACAGGACATGCACAGTAATTGTGATGCAGATGGTGCACATCAGAGCCAGCACACTCCAGCTGTAAAACTCATGCATCCACACACTACAAGCACCCAACAGTAGCTCCTGCCACATTGCCAAGCACTAGGAAACCCTGAGCAAGCACCCTCTTATCCTTGAATTTCACTTGGGCAAAGCGTAAAGACACCAAACAAAACCACTTAGGGGAAACCCAGGCACAGAGTAGCCCTGCACATGTCATCGATGGGACACATCTTTCTGCAGAAAGTACTGTCTCTGCCTCTTTTAGACACCTCTCTCCTCACTTGTGACTCCCTGCCGGCATGCCGCACAGCACTGGTCTGTCTGCCCAGGGACAGAGTGACAAGGTGGCAGAGAGGAAGGCTGGGTATGCTCACAGCCCCTGCAAACTGCAGAGAAGCTCCTCAACCCACACATATTTCTGCAGGGCCTCTGCTCACATGTGCCCTATGCATTCCTGTTACATATTTTAAAGTTATATTAATTTATGCATGCTGGAAAGAAATAGTAATTGATAATTTTGTGCCTCAGGTTTTCACTGGAGTGGGTTTCTTTGACGAATGCAGACAGAAGTGCAATCACTGCACACTATGCATTAACACTCCTCTTATCCACGGTAACTTACTTAAATTGAAGGAAAACATAGCGAATATAAACATAGTTTCAATACTAATCTGTACCTATAAACATTCAGACCTTATCCAGAGCTTGAATCTCTTGCTTCCTTTTCTGTGTGCATGCTTTTTTTTTTCTCCCCTTCACTACCAGGAGGTTATGTTTTAAAAATGAAAAACCTTCAGTGACTTACTGAGAATTATCTTGCACATATGAGCCAGTTTTGGAAATCAAGCGACATATCTTGAAGCTGCATGTCATACTGAATTATTCAAGTAAAGACTACCATATTAAAATAGGTAAAATCCAATGAGTCCTGCCTGTTATTCTAAGAAATCCTGTCTATTTTAGAAATATTTCAGTCTGTTAAGAAAATAAAAGCGCACAGCAAGGTGAAGTAACAGACATTTCTATGACTGCTTAGATCAGTCGTATCATCACATACATCAGTCCTCTAATCATGTTTACAGTGCCTCAATACATTAAACTTTACACTACCTGTGTTATACAAAACATTTCTGTTGTCAGCATGCTGTGCAATGTGTGAGACAACAAACAAAAGAAGTCATGGAGGAGTTTAAATTCCTTTTAAATATGTATGTATCTCCAGACATTTGCAAAGCACTGCACACTCACCAGCTACTTTGTCTTCACAATAGCAAGTGTGTGGGGCATTAGCTTGCCAAGTTCATAGAAAAGAGGAAATCTCAATAAATAAACAGGTAATTCAAATATATTTAGGTCACTAGCATTCAAGTGAAAGTTAGTCACCAAATTCAAACTAATAACATGTACAGAAACTATCAAGGTTCTTAACCCACAAAGCAGTAGCACACATTTGCAGGGAAATAAATGTTTTCATCATTCCTGCTCAGGTGATTTGACTGAGGCCACGTAAATCATTAGCAAGGGCAGAATTAGCGATCCAGGCTGGCGTTTATGGAGGCGGCACTTTCCAGTAGTCAGTTACAGCAAGTTTGTGGTGCCCTGTTTTATTGAGTGCATATTGTATGAATGCTACACAGATCTTGGGAAACAAAACAGGGAAGCAAAACAGAAACTGCAGGTACATATATCCCAGTAAACACCAAAGGGAAGGGGAGAGAGCTTTCGATTAGGAGGAGTCCCTACATGTCCCAGAGAGCTCCCCAAACAGGTCATTAGAAGAACTGAGAAACCTGCATGAAGTGTTGTGGGCTGCATTCAGCCAGGCAAGGTGTTGCAAACTGATTGGCACGTCAATTAACAACTCAAAAACATGTATTTACAGCCTGTGTCTCTTCAGTGACCCAGTCTGCAACACAGCTTCATTGACTATCCTATTGTTTTTGCTTTATTCCTGCTACTAAAATTAAACTGTGCTTACAAACAAGTACATAGTGATTTATTAAACCATTCTGACCATAGACAACTGGATGTACAGCCGCTGAACTCCACAGTATCTGACAGAGATCCAGCTTTGTGGTGGTGAATACACATGTCCAATGATGCAGGAGCACCATCCCACAGCTGCACTTACCGACCAGTGGAAACCTGTTGTCCCCTCATAACATGCCTAGCAAATCCCTGCGTGGTACAGGGCAAAGGCAATTGATTTACAAAGTTCAGACTAAGAATGAAGATCATTCCTTCCCAGGGGAGCGAGAGGCACATCACCTGACATTTGCTGGGCTGTATTCTGACACCCCACTGAAGAAACAGAAATGCAATGAGTGCTATACACATAAGACACCATTTTGCACTGGGTATCTATATCCCACGACTGCACCACCTACACTGGAGAAAATTTTTCCTCTTAGTGTCAAAACACTGCTCTATATTTGCAGTGAATCAGTACAAACTTGTATCAGTAAAGCTGCATAGCTTCCTTCAACATATGTCCCTGACTTTTGTCCTGCAGCTGGCAATTTGTTTCTATTATTTAATACCAACGCTGATATGCTTGAATAAGACTGTAGAGTAGTTTAATTAAAGTATTAGATAAACAAAAAAATGCCTCTCTCTTGGAATCCAAACAGAACAGTCAGGGAATAAAAATTAAGAACGGAGGAAAAAAAACCAAACAAACAAACCAACAACAAGAAACAATTAACAGACACCAAACCTCTGATAAACTATTCAAGCAAAACAAGCTTCTCCCAAATCATAATGACGGCTCATTATAGAAAAATCTAACGCTGCACAAGCCACAGGGCTTTCAGTAATTGCGATCATCTTACTTACCTGCAACTCAGCAACAAAAGAACAAGAGGAAGGTGAAACTGTATAATAAATTGGGTAAAGCATGTGTTGTTCTCCATTATTTGTAGAAAATGAGTAGTCAAATTTTCCCCAGCTGAAGTGCCCAGCTAAAGTGGATGGGCCATGCTCAAAGTTCAGGATAGATGGAGGTGGTTTGGCACCAGTCAGCACAGGCAGAGCTCCCAGGCAGCTCTCAGGTGGCCGTGCTTGTGGTGCGAAGCTGAGCTCAGGATCCTGAGCAGACTGCACACACGGGCCTCGACAGCAAAGCTTGCAAAAGGACGGTTAAGGGCAGTATAGTAATGTCAGGAGACAGAGCAGCAGCTGGGTACAGGAATATCTTAATGTAAAGATGACTTCTAAGCACTCAGTAGGGGTTAGAATAAGTACCTGCATGCAGCAGTGCAGCACAGAGAAGCAAGCTCCCAAAGTACTTTAAATATTTCTAATGAAAACTAAGCACTTTTTTCATCACTGCTTCAGGACCGAATGAGCTCTAGTACAAAGAACAGGAAGGAAAAGGGATTGTAATCAGTTCACCCAGGAGCATGCCAAGACAATGGTTGCTTTAAAAATTAAACTGTGTGAATACTGTAAATTGCGTTTAGGTAATCAGAATACAACATCACTACCATTCCAGTGTCTTAGCCACAGCAAGGTATTAAATCCTCTCAGCTGCTAGAAGCAGAGAGTTCATCATCTTTCTCTTCTATCTCAGAAGCCAGCAATCCAAATAAAAACAGGCATACCCATGAGCTTGTAAAACATGCACGAAAATGTGACAGAAGGTCAAAGTCAAAGAGGCTGAATAATACTCCCATGAAGACCTAAATTTTGAAATATTACTACAAATCTAAAAGTATGAAAAAGCTTCTGTGATGTATGAGGAGGTTTAGTAGTTGGTAACTGTTTGGACTAAGACTGCTGTTCCAGTGTGCAAAGCAGTTTTGCCAACAGGCAATTGTACTAGAAAGAACTGAGGATGGAAGCCAGATTGGAAATTAGGTGATAGTCACGGACAACGTGAGAGGCACATTTGAGGAGGGAAGTCTCTGTATGCTTCATAACATCAGCCTGCAGTTCTATTGCACTTTTCTCTAAGGACTTCAAAGCGCTCTACAAGCAAGGTGGCTTGAAGTCACACCTTGGCAGGACACCAAGACCTTCTCTCTCATTCCATAGATATATTTTTTTCTTAAGAAAGCTTTCTGGCCTGTAAGGCTGTCATGTAAATTGGTGAAAGAATATCTAGTTGAAACAGACAGTCAAGCACCAAAGTTAATTATCTTTTCTTGGTCTCTGTGGACACCTCACTATCAAATTATGGCAATATTTCTAAGAGAAATCTGATATCTGCACACTGTGTGCACTGCAGATTTCAACTCCTCAAGGACTTTTAACTAGCGGAGGTCTCCAAGAGGAAGAACAAGAGAAACTAAGGAAACCAAAGGGTAGCTGCATAGCTTAAGAGTTTCTCACTTCAAAGTCATTTATGATCTAAGGGTAGGTCCTCTGCATGGGTTTCTATCAATATAGTTAAGCTAATGTAGGGTAGTAAGAGTTTTTATGTCTGACCGACATACTATGTCAGTAGAGTTCTTACGTTAATGCTCCTTGATCAGTACATCTGGAATCTGAACAACTTAGCTTGTCCCATTCAGAGGGTCACTTAATGTACTGGTGCTGACTTCATATGCATCACTTTGCAGTTCTTACTGAATTTCCTTTTTTGAACACTTATCTGCATTAGAATATTAGTATTTCTATACTAGGAAAGCACTACCAGTGCACGCATAGTCTGCATATCATTTAAATTTAGTGGGACTTGATTTCTCAGAACTACATTTCAGCGATATTTAGGCACCTAAAGATTCAGCTAGCCGCTGAGGTACTTTCAAAAAATTCAGTATTACTTACACACATCCCGAGACATATGATTTCTCTCCAAATGAAGACCCCTGTGAGTTATTTGCAGTATGGCTACCAAATTAATTCAGGATTTCTCTAGGTGCTATGGGAAATTCATAGCATATCCAGAACTGGAATCCAGGCAGAGTAATTCAGAAGTCTTTACAGTAACCACAGAAGAATCTTTCTTCCCTTTAGCTACTTATCTCATTCTTCAAAACAATACATACTGGTCGAGAACTACCATGCTTCAAAAATTAAATTTTCTTAAAGAACTGGGACAGCCATCTCTACAGTCTGATAGAAAAGGGAACACCAACCTTGTATTTTTATAATCTTTGTAACTTTAATTGTATTTTACCGAGACCTATTCCCACCTGTATTCTAGCCAACTATTAGTAGTAATTTTTGACTGGATGTGTATGCACACTTATTTCCATTCACACGGCAGGTTTTTTAACTTTTTGTAAAGTAAGACTCTTCCATTTAACATTTTGTAATGCTAATGTCTTTTTTTAATTGAAAAGAAATTTTAATAACGTTATAACATATACTCCTAAGGGACAAGCAGCATTTTCATAAGATACTGAGGGAGACAATAATTATTTTCACAGGCTGTGTTATGCCCACAAATCTATATTTTGTTCAATATTGTAAATTGGTAGCTTTATTTAGTGCTTCTTCTAAAGATACTTACACTACTCGGGATTCATTATACTGAAAAAAAACCTACAAAGACACAGCAAATTAAATTTCAGGAGCACTTTTTTTTCTTAATTGATCGAAAGAATTATGGAGCGCTGTACAATTGTAACAGCCATAGGTCTAATGGACATGTCAGCCCGTCTGGCCTTCAAATGACAAGAAAGTCACTGCATCAAACAAGCCAGCAGGCTAAATTTCACTGTCACTACACTGAAATAGATTGGGTTGGGCAACTGTGCTTAAAAGCAGAGTTTGACCCATTGACTTTAGTAGAAATTGTGCTAGTGTATGTAAAAGAATAAATGGATCCTATTAGCTTAAACATGGTAGATCAAGAGCCAGGATTATTATGTCATTTACACTGGTAGGGGCCATTTGCAGTAATGCTATTGTGGTAATGCAAACTGACATTCGTCCTGTCTTCCCAGCAATTTATCAGTCTGGTGCTATGTATATTGTATATAATATGTATTGCATTAGTGAGTAAAAATATTCACTTTAAATACATAATGTCATGCATCTGTCTTTATTAAAGCCAAAACAATGAAAGTCTACCATCTCACTCTACAATCAATCCTCTATTTTTTATTAAAGACAATTCCATTATTCTGCAATAAGGGCCCTAATACATGCCCTCATTTTGGTGAAATTACTAATGCAGATTGAGTTTCCTAGAAGAATTACTGAACTTCTGTACTTTTTGAGATTCTAACTTAATTCATACACTTATCATGATAATGTGCTTTATTATTTGTTACACCAAGCTGATGAATTCTCCCTAGGCAATGTGTAATTATTAGGCAGTACCTATTACACGAACATTGAAAATTGCTGTTATATGGTGACTCCATGCAGTTTACACTGTTCTTTTTCTATTTCATCTCCTGGCTCAGAGTCGTCATTGTAATCTGTCTGTATTAATTCAAGGACAAAAGTTCTATTAAAATTTTCAAATTATCTAATTATGGTGCCAATTTCACATTAAGGTATAGGGAATTAAATAAGAAGGTTTGACGTTATTTTATTACTGTAACATTTGTGTACTATCCCAAATCCAATCCACTAAATGCAGCTTAGCCAGTAACAAAAATTTAGGAAGCTTTTGGTGAAACTGGGTTAAGACATTTCTACAGAAGAATAAGCAAAAAGGCAACTGTAGGTATCACTTTTCTGTTCACATCAGCTTATACATGTTCCATATCCCTTATCCAAACAAAAGCCAGTAGATTCATATATTAGAGAATCCCACAGTTTTATCGGCTAAGCATTTCACCATGGCTGATTTTCACTTTACTTGCTGTTTTATTTGAGTTTTTATATCCGGAGTTTTAGAATACCAGAACTTTTCAGCTACAGTTAAAAATTTACAGTCTTGTCTCATAAAAATATGGAGAAAAGCTTAAAGATCATAAACAAGAGCACAAAAAGAGGACAGCAGAAAATAAACCCCCACTTTTCCACACGTATTTAATTTTCTGTACTTAATATTTTCTTATGCTAAATTAGTAAGCCTCATCTTATGTCATCTAGACAACCAATAAGTAAACATACTCCTTTGATACAAGGCTGACCAGTTAGAGATCAGCAATTTCCAGTGCCTGAGGGATCACAGAAGTAATACAGCCCAGTCCTGGACAACATTACCTGTTCTAGCTAGCTCAGCTGGTCACAGAAATGGTGGTCTCTCAGCAGCACAAAATCATCTTTAGGTCCTGGTCGCACTTATACAATGCTGATTTATAGCGCAGTTTCAAAGTTATCATTTCCCAAGCAAGGGAAGGTTTCTTCTAGGTATTTTTAATCAAAACCAAAACACTTAACAGTAGTCAAAATGTTTACTGAACTAAATGAAATCTTCCACTTAGAGCCAGCTCGATATCAAACTGCACTTCGTGCATTTTGCGCTTCGTGAACCCGGCAGGTTTAGAGTAGAGTGCCTGGAGCCCAGCAGAGGGGAGCTGCTTCCCCCTCTGGTCTCCCGTATGGAGGAAGTTCTCAGCAGTGTGAAAGTGCAGAAACTTTCCGCAAATAAAGCATGCTGCGTGGTCATGAGAGAAAATGTATTTAATCTTTAGGAAAAACAGAGTTAATGTGTTCATTGCACTGAATTTCCCTTGTTAAGAATTATTCCACCCAGTTTGTGGAAGCCATAACAGTGAATTAGCCAAAGCAACAAAACGAGTGCTGTATTTACTACATTACTAAGCTTAGAAAAGAACTTTTAGGATCTCACAGGTCACCATGAATATTTTGCATTCCATGGCTGCTATGGTAATGTGGTTCTGGTTTTGTTTTTCACCAATAGAGGAAGATATTTCTTCAGTGTACACTTGTTGTGCCAGTGTGGAGGAATTTCAGTTTACATTTCAGTGATGAGTCACATCAGCAGCGGCAGATGGTATTTGGAGCACAGTGAAGATACAAAGATATCAGGGGAGCTGGAAGAGAGGATCTGAGCATAACAAGCTTCTTTATAAGCCCTCCCTGCAGAAAGCATGCACTTCTAAACATGTTTACTTGCTAACATTGTTTTCACTTACTCTGTATAAAAGGATAACAATAAAATACTCTAAATATTCTTTCAGAATGCTGGAATAAAACACACCAAAAAGAAACCCCATAGTATGCTCATGGGTTTGGTCCTTGATAATTTCCTCCTTTATGCATGCTGTATTCCCTTAACAAAAAAGGGTATTACACTGGTCTGGTAAATACGGAACTGATTTGCAGAGGAACAGGGAGAGCCCCACTGGAAGCCTGTAGTACTGCTAAAAATTCACCAGAAGTCTCCAAGGTCAAGCTGTAACACTTTAACTGTGATGATGTCTGTTGCAGAAACCAATAAAGGGTGAGTATTTGAATGTGGAGAAAACCAGGAAACAAGCAGTAAGCAAGATCTGGTGGGAGTTTAGCAGTTTGTCTTTGGAATGTGCTACAAGATCATCATGAGCTTGAGTTTCACAGGCCAGTTAAGATAACTCAGGAGATGTCCAAAGTGACCCACATGGGGTGAGTGTCACCTAGGATAGGTGACTGGGATCCAGGATTGCTGCTGAAAGCTCAGTTCTCTTGAGACTTACGTGTTGGCAATGTCGCTCTCATGATACATGTCACTCAAGTGCAGAGTTAGAGAGCTTGCAGGGTAGAGAAAAAAATAGCTCAAATTTTGAATGCAAACAGGTGGCCGATAATTGGGTCATGTGTGGGGATGGATGTCACAAGCTGAACTTCTGAGCTCTCCTGCAGAAACCTGCTACTTTCTAGCTGCAACCAGTATGGGTTACTTGTAAGCTTTGATAATACCTAGAATGAACAGAAGAGGCACATCCTGAATCCTCCAGTTAATAAAGGGACATGAGGCAAAAACAGAAGTTAGGACACTGACCATGCATTGTGCTTCCCAGCATAGACTATTTAGACCAGGAAAAGGTGGGGCTTTGAAGATTAAAAAGTAGGTGGTGAAGATCCTGTGTGAAGGAAGTGTCCTAGCAGTGGGGGAAGTTCCTGGAGATCAGATCTACGTGGAGATGAATACAGGGGCATGGCCAGTGACCTCGGCCCCTAACACCCAAGCTGGGTCACAATGAGCAGCAGCACGGTAGGAACCAAACCAACTTTCTGACCAACAGTGCCAGGCCAGCAGTGACCTCCCTGCCAGGAAGGTACAAGCAGATCTATTGGCCATAGCATGGGGGAAACTAGGGAGCAGGTGCCTCAAATAATCAAGCAGCATAAAACTCTCATCTCACTAGTTCTTAAATAAACCTTAGAATTCAGATCCATTGCAGGTTGTCACTCACTCTGTCTTGCCTGTGGCATCACAGTCTCAGAAGTACTCCCAGATCCCAACTAGACATGGCTGTGGTGATTTAAGCAAAGAAAGTCAATTTTTTGACGTTTTATCCAGGCTCAGACTAAAGAGAGGTAATGAGGTTCTCAGACAAGAGAACTTTAGGTATGCAGGTACCTAAGACACTACAACAAAGGCTTTGAGTAAGATTTTTTACTGTATATATTTCAGCTCTAAGTCCTACATTCACCTCCTAAATTCTTTACAGTCTTTGCTGTATGAGGACGATGGAGGAATCCTGGAGTTTGTGAGAGCCTCCACTGCAAAAACCATCCAAAAAGCAGAACTCTATTTGACGTCCCATCTGCCATTCCAGGTTTCAAAAGGAAGAAATTTCTCTCTGCCTGGGATGAAATAGACTGATTGTTTTAGCTTAATTATTCTTAATCTGGAGAAGGAATTATGAGACAGCTTATTTCAAACTGCAAGCTTGTCATTAAGTAAACAAGCAACACTAACTGCGAATTAGTGATAGACAAGAATTGCCTGGAGGGAAGCTTGGAGTTGACGAGAAAGGTTTTAAATTTTTGTAAATCTCACAATGAAACCGAAACAAGGAAGAATCATTTGAATGGAGTAATGGACTGCATATTTGGAAAAATCCTTTATTCAAATAGATGAGGAGAACAGAAGTTTGTTTTTATCCACACGGAGCGATCAGAGTAGTTCACCTCCTGTAGCTAAAATATTGCAAAATAAGGACTCTGACTGACAGAAGGAGATGGTTATTACCACCTCGTTTGCATGCCGTACCTAGAGGAGGTTCCCACATCCAGGAGGTTCATGCTACCACTGCAGAGTTAACTGAGCTGTGAGAGAAACAGTGAAACAGATATTGCTGATAGCTAGTTTACATTAAAGATAGAAACTTACACCACTAACAGGTTAAAACCATTGAACTGTTCAGTGTAGAATCACTGGCAGATTACTTTAATTCCCACAGGGTGGGTGGGAACTTCTGTGAGAGGAGTGGGACAAATATTTAGGGGAGCTGGAGCCAATGTAATCTCCTTGTCTGTCAGCAGCAGTCTGAAGATCATGGGTATTTCAAGAACATATGCAGTGAACAAAGATTAATTTCTAAATTATAGAATTTTACCACCATTATTTTTTCCTTTGTGTAATGTGTTTGCATTATGTTAGCACCCAGGAAACATAACCAAGATGAGGATCCCAATGCCTACACATGAACATTTGGTGAAACAGATGGAGCAGATGAACATTTATCACTTGTTCAACACTGCAGTACTCCAGTCATTGGGTTTCTCTGTAATTCCTCAGCAACCGTCATGTGGTTAACTCCTGATAGGATCTGACTTCTTAACAGCACCTTGTGAGGTCCCTCAACCTCAGAGGAATAAACACATACAAAAATTACACCATTGTGTCTCAATTCATAATTCCCAGCATGACTGTCCAGAACATTGAAAATCTGATTATATTATTGCTTTAACTATATCCTTGCAGCAAAAGTGAGGCTGTTATTAATAGGTGAACCTGCAGTTTATATAGGGCATGAAAAATGTCTTTTTTTATTGCATCAGAATGGTATTAAAAACATGCTGCCTGCAAATACGAGCTTGCAAAATAACAGATGTTTTTTCCATAATTTTGGTTTTTTAAGCATGAATTTAATTCTTATTTTCACTTTTTTTATTATTAATCAGGAAATTCAAAGCATTTGAACCACATACTTCCTCATGTCCTACTACTACTTTATATGTTCCAGGTTATATACAGATTATCGTAACTGTTTTGTTTACAATATAGATGTAAATAGTATTTAGACAAGTTAATGCATGATCTAATGCTAATTAAATCAAGAGAGTTAGAACAAGAATGAATTAAACCCTTTTGAGTTCTGCTCATATTTGCAGTGTGCATATGAAATTAAGGAGTCTTTTTTTCAGTACAGTCTACATCATAGGTCTAGAAAATTCAAGATTATCTATATTTATATTCTTCTAATCATTTTTATTAATGAGAGCATGACAAAATGACTGCTATTCCAGTGTAGTCTGAAGTCATCCAGGAAATATTTCTCTTCTGTGTCACAGGCAAAGATGACAGGTTTCCACAGGGTATACGTCCAGCAACCCACACTCCCTTTCTGTCCTCCAAACAAGGCTTCATATTCTCTCTAAGGATACTGAAATAAGAAGGTAAAATCTGGAGGGAATCTAAAGGCTGCAATAAAGGGAAGAAAGGAAAGGCATCTTTATTATCTTTATGAAAGTTTGACTCAAATCCCTACATCTGTATTGTTAACCTTCCTCTCAAACTTCTTTAAATTAAAGCCTGCAACTTCTTACAGCCATGCTAATGTGTACGTTCTGCTTTATTTTTCTGAATGCTTAGAGTTAACCAGTCAGTAAAACGCCATTGTCTAAAAAAACAAATGTAATACATGATATAAGCATACATGCACAGACCTGTGACAAAACTGTAATGTATACAGTGGATGTCGTGCTTTTTTAGTGCAGGTATTGAAGCATATCCTCCCTGGGGGTTTTGAAAATTGCTGATCTTGCAGCTCCCCTTGCTTTGTAAGAATTAAAACTTACCAAATTTTGATATTAATGTCTTAAATATAAAATTGCAATCTTACACGTGGGAATAATAACCAAGGAAACACCTATACCAAGAGTCAGTGAATTTTATCAGCAATTTCCTGACAGGAAGTAGAGCAGATTTATTTCTGTCCAACCAAGCAAACTGATTTGACCTTAAAAATAAATACATTACTTTTACTTATGCTAATACCCTGGGACTTGATCTGTATAGTACTCATTTGCAATAACATTTTTTTGATACTAAGAGACACAATAGCACAAGACCTAATGAGGGACAGATTCCACCCCTTCAAATCACTGTCAGTGTCTACTTCTGTGCACGACGACTTGTGGTAGCACTTGTCAAAGGGAAGGTTTTGGGAGTGAGAGGTCAGTCACCCCAACTCACAGTTGCTCCGAAAGGAAGGACTGCCTTTGAGGCTGGTCTCATTCACCATCTGAAGGCATTAGTCTTATGTACCTGCTTGTACAGTTATTAACACATTGTGAAACATAAGGAACAATTTATGTAAATGTTTCATACAGAAATAGTACATGACCTTCCCAGACATGGAAAAAATCCCTGGAGAAGCAACGGTTCTCCATTTTGCAAACGTGGGAGTTGCCTGCAAACCTTGTGCCTTGATCCTAGCAACTCAAAAGCAAATCAGAAGTAGCCAGGGATAGTTAGTACTCCAGAAAGTGAAGGTTAAATATCCTTGAACAAATAAAGATCTTGACAGACTCTGTTTAGACTTCAAAGAACGGTCAAAATCTCAAACTATGTGAGTCTCCCACATTGTGGGACTCAGCTCCTCTTCTGTGTATGCACCCAAGGCACACAACAGGACTGAGCTCTCAGCCACTTGCTCACAACAGTTATACATTGAACAAGATGTAGACATTGAGGCAAAGAGAAAAATTTTCAGCTTGTATCTTGGAATCGGTAGATTAAGCTGATGTTTGTCCCCTGTATCTTTATAAGCAGTCATGATTCTCTCATGTATGTTGGATATTTAACTACTGTTCTCTTCCAACTGACCTTGACTTGTATAAAACATAATTTCAATGTCACTAGCTAACATCAGTATGGTAATCTTTAAATAAAACAGGCTACTGGAATAATTTCATGGTAGCAAACATACTAATACATGCCCTCCAAATAAATGGCCTGTACTTTCATTTAATCGTTTAGGATGCTCTGAGCAGTGGTAATGCGAGGATGAGAAAGAAGTGCCTTCCAGGGACCTGCATTAGTCAACAAACTGCTCTGACATATGGCAGTAGAGATCATGCTTGGGAGCCAAGGGAATTTTTAACATTTCTTCTTTGATGATTCAGAGGGACTTGGTTGGTGTATAATTGGAGCCCGTCAGCACATATCTACCGGCGAGAATAATCACATGCCTGTGTTCAAATCTTCAGCTTTCCAACATCTTTGCCAGATAATCTCAGTGTGGCTGAACTAAATTGTAACTTTTCAAACACCAAAGGTTAGTTAAGCTTTCTGTAAGTCCATGTGTTGTTGTTTCAATAGCAATCTTTGGAAATATTACCACATAATCTTATATATTTTCATATCAATGTGGTTTATAGTAGGATCAGCAGTTGATTTCAATATTTATTGCTGCAGAATACAGATTTTATTACACTGTAAGACTTCAGAAGGTAAAAAAATCAGAAGAAAATAATTTTTAATTAGAAATACTTCGCTTACTTATTTTTATCTCTGTACACTGAAGTTTTCTCTCTGCTACACTTTGTACTCAAGGCCTGAATAGAAATGCTGAAGTTGAGAACTTGCATACGTCTCAACTCTGTGCTCATCTGGATGGAAAATGCTGGAGTGAGAAACGCTCACACAGTGTTCTCAGTCCCCTTCAGAGCAAAGGCTAGAGGCCTGCTTTCTGGAGAGGAGCTGCTGTCACTGTCACCAAGAAGGATGGTGAAACCAAGTGACAACAGTCCTTCATCAAACAGACATTCAATGTTCACCAGCTCTGTTTGAAGAATCATTTTGCAAAGCTAGTGTAAAGTCTTTTTGTCCTGTGCATTTTAACTATATATTTCATAGCTGAAGATCTGTCCAAGACTGGTGCATATATTTAATAATTTTCATGTAATTTTCTGATTTCATATACTTCTTTGCTAGTAGCAAAGTAGACAGATTACTTCATACAAAACCCAATTCAAAGGAAAATGTTTAAAAAATATGCATTTCTAATTACAATTCCTATTTGGTAGTATATTGAAAATAACAATAATTAAGGATTGGACCAGATGATCTTTCGAGGTCCCTTTCAACCCAGACTGTTCAATGATTCTATGATTTAACGTTTCTGTAGAAATGCAGACACCCCACAACTTAAATACTGAGTAATAAAAAAATTTGCTTGGCTTTTTTCTTCTTTTTTTTTCTTTTTTAGTTTTCATAAATTGATCAATCACGTAGACTTCAGTCACCATCTTTACAACACGCAGTTAATGCAAAACAAGTTTGTTTTTAAGTAGAAGATTCAATTAATGAAAAAAATTCAGGTGAAAAAAAAAAACTAGGAAGGAATTTTCCAACTATCTAAACTGACTAGTAACAAATCTGTTGTTAAGCATAACTCTTCAGGAGCACAGGCTTACTTTCATCTTGTGGCATTTTAACATATCTGAATTCAGATATTACAATTGTGATAAATCTCACCAGAAAAGACATGTACTGCCAAATATGCTGCTAGTAAAAACATGAAGACCCTGAGAAAAAAGTTATTACAGACCTCTTTAATCAACTACTGGAACAAAAATAATTATTAGAAAATGTTTTCATAATACTTAATATGATTCATTTTAGCTGTTGTTTATTTAATCAGGACTATGCCGACCAAAGTACTATTTCATAGAATCAAAGACAATAGAATTCAAGACTTCGAAATGGATTTACTTTCAAATCTACATTTCAGGTAGCTGTTTGTTCCTCATACAGGCCTCGAATTTGCAAGCAGTTGTGAGAGTACCCCTCTTTCTTTTGTAAGGATGTAAATCCTTGCAGAACTGCAATCTTGCTGTACATGGAATGTTTTTTTCTTCTGGACTTTTTTTTTTTCCTTAAACTATAGACTTATAGGCTGTCTGAGGCATTTGTATGTTAATATTGAGCTCAGAAAATAGTTAAAGAAAAATGGCTTTAAACTGATATAATTTTAGAAAGTAACAAAACCCTGAAAACAAAAAATGGAATCTTTTTATTCAACCCCCTGCAAAGAATTTAGACTTCTGTTAAGTCTAGAAAACCAGAGATGTATTTCAGTCTTCTCATTCCTTTGCTGTTTGAATTAGCTTCTTGCTTTTAGTTCATCCAGAAAACTCAAAATGTTCTGTGTACAAGGGGGAAACTTCTGTTAGCTTTTCAAATAATATCTAGGTTTGAGTACAGGAGAGCTATTTCTATTGATATTGCATATACAGCTTGTGAATTACTGTGAAAGACTGAATTTCAGCACAGATTCACCTCTGTTGTGGGACACACATTAAAACAACTTACATCTGAGTACCTCATATTCTCTTCATCTCCCATTTCTGTAAAGGCAAGGAGAAGAGGGAAGAGTATCACAGCTAATACTTAATTCAAAGAAACATTGCAAGGGTTGTTCATCATAGGCTCTAAAAATAGATGTTTATTATAAGCATATGTTAAAAGCTTCAAAGGTTTCTGTAATGATTACAGTGTTTATATTTTTTGCAATATGTACTAGTCTTGCAATTCTGGTATGTGTTTATTGTAACAAGAAAAATCAACCACGGCACCATGTCTTTCTTTTGTTCTGTTACTCCTACAGGTGCGAACAGCAAAAGATGTTAAAAGCAATCCCTCTTGATTTTCTGGTACTTTATTTTCTTTTTTTTTCATGGGTCATGAACCAACCACACCTTCTACTGGAACTTTCAGGCTTCGTTGTTCTGAAACTTATGTTGCGATAGAGATAAATTTAAAAAAAAAAAGATCCTCAAAATCTGCAGTTTAAACTCTCAACTTCCATTTTAATTAATTTGACATAATATTCTGTATTTCAGTGACTAGCCTTGGAATGTTTACAGACACTATTTACGGCAAAAGAGTTAACCTTCGCTAAACATCTATAGCCATTATTCGCCATTATGCTTTTCATCCAACATAAGAGAGAAGAAAAAAACTATGCTCCCAGCCAAGAAAATTATTTTTTCATTGTTGTTGGGGAAGAGGGATGTTAATTTATTATATTCAAATACTTCCACAGACCTTGAAAAGTGTTTTTCATAGAAGTGCTAGAAATTCTGAATTAGATCTAGAGAATTAAGAACTCGATGTACTCCTAATTTTTTTTCAAAGCAGAAAGAAAAAATTGTAGTTGATTTACTCGGGACTCTGAACTTCAGTTTTAACAGCTGCCCTTAGGCAAAATATAGCTAAAAATTTGAGAGTAAAATGCTTAAGGCACATTTCTTGCCCAAGAATTCTACTCCACTTTAATGATTCTGTTCCTCCGGTGAGAACTGAAAAACCCAATTAGGTCACTGAAGAAGCAGGATGACCACTTGCATAAAAGTCAAGACCTTTTTTTCACATATTAAAAGCTTAGACTGTTTGTTACTCTGCAAGAACATTTTGAGTTAATTAATCCTTCAATATTCTTGCTAATCACTAATTAATCCTGTCCTGATAATAATAATTTATGAGATTTGTTCTATAACTCACCTTGAATGATTCCAAGAAGTGAAACTCACATGAGATTTCATGCTGCAGTGACCACTGATAGAAATTTGAAACATCTGGACTGTCTTGGCTCCTCACTACTTAATTCTTTGAATAGGCTGCTAATGTAAGACCCATATGCCTGCGAGCATGCTTCACATCTGTAATTGATGTCCTGCTGTCTACTGGAACACTCTTCTGTACCCATTAGATATTAAGATGAATGCTGCAATCATCTCTAGGGAATAAAATAAAAATCAGAAGTCTGTAATTTCTTCAACATCAAGCAAGCAGTTAGCAATGTTACGCACTAACACAGTCTGGCAAACTGCAGGTTTAGTTCAAACACTACTTTTATATTCAGGTAGGAAAGAGAGCCATTGAAAACATATCAGAAATTGTAATGAAAGCCTTAAGGACAGCATAAAGGTTGGGTAAGATATAATTAAGAAATTTTCCCAAATCTCTAGTGTTCTGTGTATGGAAAGTTGTGTGTTTTCCATGCAAGTCTCTGCCAGTCCCAACAGCACTGTACTTTCCAATAATAAANTGTAACCTAAATTGGCTTCAAAGGGTCCAAACTCTTGGCCTTCCACCATGGTCAAAAACTGATCCTGTGGCAACAGGACAGATTTGCATGTACAGTTTTCTCAGGTTATGGATACAGAAGACCGTGACAGAAAAAGAACCCATCTCTGCAGGTATGGTTTAGAACTCAAGTTTATCTTCATTGTCTTTATTTCCTGGAAATTAGCTGTCAGAATGATTTAATTAAATTTTGGTGTTCATTTTCATGCAAATATACTATAAGTCATGTGAAATAAAATTTTGTAAAAAAATTTTTGTGGAAACCACTTAATGTGTAGTATATACCCCATTCTTCCCCTTCAGGTACATCAAGAAACATTTACAGGTCTCCTGCTATGCACGACTAAGTAGTAAAATACAGAGAGCAAAAGTAAGCAAAGCATACATTCAAACTTCTGAAGAGCATATGTGAACACCACTGAGCTTCATTTAAGACAAGTGCTGAAGGGGACTTGTAAACTTGTAAAACAGTTGCTCTGTTTTACAAATGAGCTTATGAAAATTATCTTAGAAAATTATTAAATTTGAATTCTGAACCCATATCTATGACAACTAAAGAACATCAGGGTGAATCTGTATGATAACGGCCATCTGATTTTATGGGCAGAGTATAGAAACACTTTGATCCTCTACGGTACATACTGAACAACAAAACAAATCATTGCCTTTCTGCATGTGCATCTTCCTTTTTTCTCCGGTACTGCTAATGGAAGCCTAATGCAATCTATTAAACCTTTTTAAAGCCGTAAAGGGCATTAAGCCCCAAGCATTACACATAGGCGACTCTAACAGACTCATCTAAAAATTAATGTGTTAAAATAAATATGTTTTAATCAAATGATGTCAAGGTCTATCCATCCAATTTTACATATCCAACTTTGAAGTCTGTTTTAGTAGCCAGCAGACTCGGGCTTTTAAACAGACGTCTTATTTCAGCAGCCTGTGGCTTGGAATCACTCCATCCAACTGCAGACTCCTGAGTGATGCACCAAAGTTGGAAACACAGCTATTCTATGTTCCCTCTAGCATCCATGGTGGAAGCTGGGCTTTGCCAAATGGATATTCAGCTCTTCTATGTCCTGGATATTTTACCCCTCTCTTGATTGACAAGAAAATACTAGTAATTTCAAAAAGCCTTTATGACTGTGGCAGCACAGGAAGCCCATCTATATTCCAAAGAGCTGACATTCAGAAAATTTTTGTATCACTGAGCACATTTCAGCTATCTCCTGAGGTGGCAATGGTATAGAATTACTAAACCTGGGTGATACTCCGTTATAAGAAAACAACTTAATACAGTCCACTAATAGAAGAATGATAATGTAAGTCAGCTAACTTTACCCTTAGGTAGGACACTTCAGGTAGCAGCATTTTCTCCAGGAGCAAGAGAAAGAAGTCAGGCATTACAGCTGGGTCTGTGAAACCACAGAGGTTATGGATGCATCAACAGAGAAGTAAAGCTTGAGACAAAAAGCCTGGAGCAAATCACACTGTGACAGCTGCATCCAAACTGCACCTTGTGCTTCTGAGAGCTCTGGTGAGCGTGCTGTGCATCAAGAGGAAGGGTACTTTCAAGCATGACAAATGTAGCTGCCATTTGTTCAGGAGTCAGTTGGCTACTGCTGCGGCAAGATTAAATTACAGCTGGAGGTGTCCACATCTCTAAAACAAGAACAGCTAGATTTGCTGTGGATCAACTTGTGATGTGTGTATATCTATTTAAAAGCTTGAGGGGTAGGTCAAGAAGCCCAAAAGCAGGTAGTTTGGGCACAAAAGGAGGAAGGAGACATGTGCTTTACTGGCAGAGGAATCCTGTTTCGCTTCTGCAGGTAGAGGCTGGAGCAAAGAGCACAAGCTCCAAGACTCAGAGGTCACGTGTAAGAGAGAAAATTGCAACCACTCAAAAAAAAAACAGGAAAAAGAAAACGCATAAGGTTTTTTTTAATTGCTTAAAAGCATGGGAAAAGACCACTCAATAAGAACCACTACTGCAAAGTGCTCGTGAGGCTGAGGCTCTAGAGAATGAGACACTTAGCCTACCAGGGTTCCTGAGAAGGCAGAATTGGTCCTGAAGGCAAAGGGTTTTAGATGACAGGTGCCATTTCCATAGCATGTAATGCTCAAATCCTCCATGCCCAAGTGGTCAGGGTTGCCTGGAGCAGCTGGTGAAAGGGAAAGTTAATGCAGCCACATGATTAGCTTTGAAATGAGCATGTCCTCCAGGCTGCATATGAAAACTGATGAAATCTAAACATATTAGATCAAATTATGAGGATGCAGAAAATGAGCAGAGAAGCAGACAAAACCCAACAGATAACATGTGATCCAAAACTAAAGATGACTTCTCTTCCTTAAAGACACAAAATCTGAACATAAAAGTGCAGTTATGTGACCATAAACTCTCCCTGCAATTTGAAAGTTTTATAGCCTTCTAGACTTTAATTGTAGAACTAACTCTAGAACTTTTCCAAAAGCCACAACGAAGCAGAAAGTATACATATATTCCCATATACTTTGAGAGGCATTAATTGCCTTATCAAGTTCACCCCTGAAAGTGCCTGAAGGAATTTGATCAAACTTCAAAAACATCTTTCAGGTAAGACAGAATATAAAGTATAAATATAAGTTCACATAGCTATCATTTGAGATAATTAGCAGTAACTGGAAAACCTCTTTAAAAAGAGAGCACTTGGGTAGCTGTAACTATGTACGTTGCTCCACACTCCACAGAAATAATTGCCCTAAAATGCTTGAGCTAAGGCTAACAACCTATAAATACTTTCAAGGTAGGCCAGCTTTTAGGACACATAGTCTCAACGTTGCCTATTAAAGGTTGTTTGTTCAGTGATGCTTCTGTGTCAGTGAAAAGGAAAATAACTGCAAGATATCACTCAAAGGACTTGTTATACAAGACTGGCCCCTGGTCCAAACCAAATACTGGAGTCAAGTGAAATCAGCAAGACAACAACAAAAAATAAATGTTAATAATGTAATATAATGATCTTATCATTTATTTTTCTGTAGTTACTGTTAAGGATGCAGATTATGATTAATTAATCCACCTTAAGCTAACAGTCACAAGGATTCATAAAACTTCCAGTAGACAAACCGTGTTTCATACAAATCTACGTCAATTATATATAATTATATAGTTTACTAATTTAATTCAAAGAAAGCCCTAAGCTAGGAAGAATTATGTAACTGCCTTCAGCAAGTGAATAAAAAAATCAAATATGAGCTATGAATGAATGAACTACAATTAAACATGAAACATCTTTCAGATTCAATATTCAAGTAGTCTCTTCCTCTGTAAACAAAACTTACCACACTTAAATCTGTAAGACTGAACAAGACATCATAGATCAGAGCAACAGCAATCCTAAAACTACATTTTGAACAAGAACAGGCTGGGTTACATCTTCCTTTCTTTTTTTTTTTCCTTGAACAGTATTTACAGTGCCATTGTACTCATGATTTAGTTTAAAACATATTAACCTCATTAACTACAGTTAGAATGCTTCTCTACATTCATGTGTCGTGGGTACATTTAGAGTTTTTTTCCCTCTACATATTACCCTCTCAAATTAAAAAAAAAAAAAAGAATAACCAAAAAAAAAAACCCAGGCTCTTGCAAGTTAGAAAAGAAGCAAAAGCAAAAAGACCATTTGATGGTTACGGTCAAAATCTCAACAAAGGATAAAAGGACCAGAGCAAGGTCAGGTGTCCTCCGGGAGAACTTTTCTGCAGGGCATGCACAAGTCAGCAGCTCATCCTCCACCAGAGGAAGCACATTGCAAGTCCCAGCATAGTAGCAGTGTTCTTGGGGAAACAGCAGGATGCAGGGCACCCCAGGGAGACTTGTTGTTTTTGTTATATCTGAGGATTTTTCGAGGTTATGCTAAAAACATCAGTGGCCTCCAAAACAACCTCAGTTAGGGGAACATGAGCTCTCCAGTGCCTTCAAAAACATGTAGAAATTCTTTTCCCTTTATAAGTAAAGTAACATATAAAATAACTTGATGTTACAACATGATGACTTGCAAAGGCAACTGCCAGATATTGTCTGTTTTGCTATTGGACACAGAAGAAATAACTCTCTCTGTGTTTGGAACATCTGGTGATCTGGACTTAGTTCTTCCACCCCAATCTCTGAAACACAAATGTATTGTTTTCATTACTAGAGGTAGGGTGCCCCATGACAAAGAAAAATGTTGACAAGACACTGGAAGAAATTTGCTTGACACAAAGCAGATCAAAAATACCATTCCTACCTTCACAAAGTCCATCATAAAAGAAGGGATAAATGGTCATGCCTTCCTGGGTGCCCCCTGAGCCAAAAGATAACAGTTAGATATTAAAAAGAGACTAAATAAATCAGGATTTAATAAATCATCATTTTGGGTTGTAGTAGCTAAGCTCCTACAGATGCAGAGCTCCTGCCTGGGATAACCACCTCCCCAAGACCCTCTAAAACAAAGAAGCCATGTATTGCTTTCCCCACCAGTTGTCATCTCAGCAGCTCTGCCTCTCCCACTCTGGAACCAGGATTTCAGCAAGACACCATGGATGATAAATTTCCAATATAATACTGGACTGTCGCTTTTGTCACAGCCAGCTTAATCTATAAGACATATATGATAGAAAGAACAAAAACAGTCATGGTAGTTAATGTGATTAATTGCTGTTTAAATCAGCAGACCACTGGTAGTGGTCATTCCAGTATGGCATTAGTAATGGGTCAGAATCTTGTCACTGGAATGCAGCTAATGAAGGTGATTAATGGCAGAAGGGAGTGACACACTGGTCATTCATTTTTCCTTAAATTTACAGTGTTAAGCAGTTTTACCCACATCCTCAGAATGATAGATACACTTAATCAGTAGTAGTAGAAGTCCCATTAAGTTCTCATTAAACTTCCATATCCTGTGTATAACCTTGAACAATACATTAGACACTAATGAGTATATTCTCCTTTCACTGTGCACACGACTTTTATTAAAGCACTCCACTGCCGTGGCAAGGAGTGTGGTGTAAATACACAGATAGAGACTGTTGGAGCGGGTTTTCTCTGCAAGTCTTGGACTAATTTCTTTTGACTAGTGGAAGAGAAGCAGTCTTAACACTAGCTGTACAGACAGCCTGTGTGTATCTATTTGCATTGCACTTGAGTCCTAAAAGCAGCCCAGGATCTCGTTTTATTACATGCTGTACAAACACCCACAGAGGACACCAGAGCTAGACATGCTCTAAAAATAGCAGTGTTACAATAGTCAGACTCTAGCTCTATTGTTCCTTGATTAATAGGCTAGGTGCAAAGTTAAAAGATGAAATGCGGTGTCTTTAATAATATTCTGCTTAAAATTAGTTAGTACCACATTTAAGGCTATAATTAGTTGTATAGTGCAATTTTAAACAGTAACACATCAGCAGGCAAATAAAAATAAGTATTTCACAAGCTGTTTCTCATCAAAAAATATTAGTGTTAATGTTATAAAGCATCAAGAATGACTGAGAAATCTCAGTGCTTTCCAAAATAATGAGGTCAAGCTGATAGTATAGGGATTTCAGCTGTGATCAGATGAGTTACGTGCTCAAGAGCTCACATAAAGCCTTATTGGTTTCATTAAGCCATTGAGTTGGGTTTCATTGAGCCACTGAGTGCTTGGGAAAACAGTAACATAGATTTCCTATTTTATTCAATGCACAATTTAATTATCATGTAAGTAGGAAGAGACTGGTTTCCTTCTTTTTTCTTTTTCTTTGAAAATTTATCCCACAGCTTAAAAAAAATAAGGAAGGAGTCACTTGGTTTAACGCCTATCAGTTAACTCTAAAAAAGTGTTAAGTATATCCTCAGATGAAAATTTATCCTGTTTAGAGAAAGAGTTTGAAATCTAATCAAAGGCTAGCAACCTGCACTCTCTTCAGTCAATCCAGAGAAGCATGTGGTGATTCATATCATGCAATGGGTAATCTTTTTCTTTCCGGGGGATAAAAGGGAGCTTAGACCAATATAAGTTAAGAAAATTGAAAAACTGCTTCAAAGTAAATCTGGAAAGATCTGGAAAGCAGTGGAGGGGGGATCACAAAATCTCAAGTGCTTAAATTAAAAGGTGTTCATTTAGATTAAGAATGTGCTATTCTTTCAGCTACATTTACAATGTCCTCAGCTGGGATATAAGAACTGGTTGTATTCATCTTCTAGCACTAAAAGTCAGAGCTTCAGAAAGTGAGGGTGACTTCTACAATTAATTGTCACTTGAAATATTTTGAGTACTTTCAATAACACATTTACCATTGCAGGACAAGAACTATATATAGAACATAGTACATAGAACAGCACAAGAAATTACTGGAGAAGCCAAAAGCAGCACTGCAGTAATAAACAAGTGAACAGAAGAACAGCATCATATGGGAGAATATCATTATCTGCATTTCTTTTTCTGAAACACCTTATTCCAGTTTGCCTTGAAACCTTACTTTCTAAAAGATTCCTCCCTTCCTTCTAAAAGATTCCTTCAAAAGACGTCCTAAAAAAACTCTTTTTTGTGACTTTTTAGCCACATTTATGTCTCTTGAAGATGATACTTTTGCATCAGAGATAAAAGCAGCCTATCACTTTTTCAAACCTAAGGAGATAATACATTCTTTAAACAATACATTTTAATGTAATTTATCTGATTTTCATAGCGGGTTGTATGACCATTTTGACAACAAAGATTTATGATAATGATTTTCAGTTTAATATAGCTATTCCATAAGATGACCTTCAATGAGCTAATAGAGAGTTCGGGGGAATTTCAGTTTCTATAATTCAATTTGTAATGTAGATTAGGAACTGAGAGTTTGCATGTTTTATATTTTTCTAATGCTTCTGGTTTTCTACCTTTACTGTAATGTATTTCTACTTCTACTATAGATTCACTATGATATTTGATATTATACGCAGTTCTGGAGTGTCATAATTAAGCAGCAGATCTAAAAGATACTAATATGTTCAGGCTGATTTTTCAATGTTTCCAGCATTTTCAGTGGTCCTATAGAATTTTTTTGATAGCTTCTCATCCTTCTTCAACACTGTCAAACAAATGTTTGTTCACACTCTTTCGCAGTTTATTGGAGAAATAGCATAATTGTGCTTCTGTGAAAAACAGTGCCCTAATGAGCTTTGAATAAGCTTTGTTCTGTGCAGGTAGCTTCTGTAGTCTTAAACAGTCTGAATGCATCATAGATATATGTACATTTCACACGAAATAAGGCAGTCTAGAGCTAATTCATGTGAGTCTTATCAGTTCTTTTGTTTAAGCTTTATCATTCCCTGGGTGTTGGGCTGTGGCATGTACTAGCCTTCAGAACTAGAGAGCAGCTGCAGACAAAGTGATGCTGGTCTTTTTCTTCTCAAAAAAATTATAGCTCATAGACTTCTTGATTTCAAAAATTACTTCATATTTAAGATCTTATTAACTTTTATACAAGCTAAGTTAAAGTTATAAACTCTATCCCAAATAAGTTCTATCACAAAGATCTTTGTTGGGAGCAAGTTATCCCCAAATTCATCCCAGATCTCCTTTTTGTACACTGTAGCCAACGCAGTTGCAGATAAAACACCAGAACCTAGGAGGCACAAATCTCTAGCTTAAATATAGATGGAGACCTTCCTTTCCTGAGATGCTTCCCACCTGAATCCATCATTTCCTCCTCCCACTGCCCAGGATAAGCAGTCTGACAAGACACATGTGGTAACCGCAGAAAGAAATTATTGCATCCTTTCTGCAAATAGCTTCCTAAAATTTTTAACTTACTTTGCTCTTGATAACTGTGAGTCCCTTATGTTATACTATTATTGCCCAAAGTGCAGGACAACTGAAAAACATGAATAACAATAGTCTGTTTCTGTGTCTTGGACAGTCTGCACAAAGCATGTCTTCTACTTTAATATAGCCAGAGAAATGAAAAGGTGTGAATAATACATATTAATAATGATTTGAAGTGGAAAATTAAAATAAGATGGGATCCATTTAACAAGGATGATTTTTCTCATTTGCACTTTTCTTTTAGATCATGTAGTACTTTGCAATAAAGTCACAAAACACAAAGTGTTATGTTAATGGACTGCTTAGACACCTATAGGACAGGCAGCTCATCTGCGCAATGTTAATCTCCCTTGTTTTGACTGCAGTGTTAGTTATGTTAATATTCAGGCATAAGAACCATTGCAGGCATTTGTTTAAATCTCTTTTAAATAGCTGTTTCAAGAGTGCTACTGACATATGCTACAGACATTTGAGTTGAGATCTAACCCTGCTCCAGGACATTTGGGTAGCAGAGTCGAAGAAGTAGCAGCTGTGGACTTCTAAGAGCATACTCTGTCTTAATTCTGTTACAGAGAGATCTCAGGAACAAATAAACGCTTTTCCAGGCAAAATCATTGTCTAGGATTTCTTTCAGCCTGAAGTAAAGATCTAAAGAGGTGAAATGAATCTTACTCTGAAACTACTTAATTTCTCTCTGTGTTCATGAATTAAGCCAATGATGGCTCATCGTTCACAACTATGTAAAGGTCCTTCTTGCACTGCATCTAAATTCAGGCCAAAAGTTTTCTACGCACATTCAGGAATAAGTGTTTCAATAACAAAGAGCTAGAACAAAAAACAAATATCAAGGAGCTCTGGGAACAGGCCATGAGGTAGCTTGGAGTCAAATGGAAATGTACTTCACTTTTAAAACATGGAGAAACAGTCTGTAAACTTGCAGTGGGAAAGAGGTCAAATGTTTAGCTGAGAAGGCATAAGTACAAACTTTAAACACACAACCACAGCAAGAAATGCCTTGTATATATGATCAGATTTTGAACAAATTAAGACACTTTATGGGTATCTTCATCTCAAGTGAAGTGCCATTGGTTTGGCTTGTTACCTGCTTATGGTGTTGTATAAATCATCTGTGATTAAAATCAATAGAGGTACATAAATGAAGATGCACTAGCAATTAAGTTGATGGCTGAATAGGTCTGGGATGGAGTCCAAAACAGATTGCTTGGAGTTTCAGTTCACTAGGAAATTTAGCTGATTCATCCAGNCAGCTAAGTAAAAGTTACCTAAAGTCAAACCTAAAGCCATCCTTATTAATTTTCTAAGCATATGCTCCATCAGAACCTCTCCCTTGTGTTAGCTGGAAGGCATCCTGAAAGCCTGTGTGTTACTGGACCGAGTCGGGGAAGAAGGAAAAGCATAGCTTAGGAGATGGAAATGTTTCTCAGTCTTTTTGGTCACCAGTTGTCTCACCTCTCTACAGAGAGAGGCCTTTAAAAGTTCTAGCAGCACATAGTGATTGTGCAAAATTCCTGACAGCGTACCTAGAAAAAAGAGTGTTTATATGAGGTATTTCTAAATTGCAATAAACACCAAAAAGAACAAAGGCTTTCTCAACACTCAAACTTGTATCAAAAAAGCAGACAGTTGTGAACAAAATTGCTTGAAGATTTGGGTTACTTCCATGCCAAATCTAAATATTCTTTATCAAACCCTCCACAAGAACATGGCCCCAGATTGTAGGTGAGTGATGTAGATCATTATCACTGCTTGAAATAGTGCCAGACACTCCTCATGGTTGAGGGGGAGGAAGGTTAGTAACTGGATCAATATAATTCATAGGCATTGCAATATAGTTCACAGGCATTAAACAACTTTCTTGACAGAAGGGTGCATCTCTGAATTTATACCAAAAGCTGTTGAACCAGATAATGTCCACGCACCTTTGAAGAAAAAGAAAATCTGAACATATCAGTTCCTAGAATTAGATACTCATGCTATAAAAATTTTAAAAGCTTAAGCTGTACAAAACAGACACAGTATTCAACATTGGTATTTTTCATCATTTCAAAGTCCTACAGTAAATCTCCATTCTGAATTAGTAAATAAAAGCTGAGATTTTCAGGGAATATTATGACCACTGTCCCATCACTTCCATATATGACAATGCTACATGTCTCCTTCAAAGCAATTTGTATCCAGTTCACTGTATACGTTTGCGTTACAAAGCAATTTCCCACAAATAAGTACTTTCAAAAAGGGTCATAAACCAACAAGCCTTTAAGTGTAGTAACTGCACAGAACACTGCATCAAAATCCAATCCTCTCTTCCGTGAAACTTAACATTAGAAGGAGCATCAGTATATTTCTTCTCAGCAAGCAGGTCTTAAAAGCCAATCACGTTGTCAAAGCCATTCCCAAGGAATTTCTGTGATGGGAACTGGGCGTCACAAATGATTTTCAGATGGCAATCAGACAGCATATTTTCTAAGGCACCACAAAAGAAATGTATCAGGAAAAAAAAAAAAAGTGACCAAATAATTACCAAATAATTCCATATCCAGGACAAATTCAAAAACAAAGAAACTTTTTGCTTTACAGTCTTCTAATATGTAACAACACAGAGAAATTACAGTAGTGTTCCTGCATTTAGCAAATGATAAATGTCAAAACAAGGAAGGCACTAAATCCATATAGGAGCATGACAAATTGATTTTGAAATAATGTTTTCTGCAATCAGATGCTGTTTCCATGATTGATTGTTTCAAAATTTTATGCAGGTAGAAGGTCTTAGGCTTATGTTTTTGAGAGAGGAAAAGCAATTCAGCAGTTCCAGAGAGCACTTAACATAAACTTGCATTAGTTTTTCTTTTTGTCATCATTACCAAAAATATGATACTTCATGGAGCCCAACAAAATCGCTAACTGACCTAAATTTTTATATGCGAGGTTGCTTTATGCTTTTGATTTCACTTGCAGATAACATTTTTTTTTTACCCTACTGGTTATCTATTCCATAATAGATACCTTTGAGAGCAATGCTGGTTTCTTTATTTGTAATGACTAGCAACTCTTTAATAATCTTTAAACATACTGTTGGGTAATAGAATAGAAACTAAAAAGTAAAACTTGTACTTTGCATAAAGCTAAGTTGCCTTTCATTTGTCCGTCAGATCTTGAATTAAATTGAGCCATTTTATGTAAGCAGAGGAGACAAGTTAAATGTGCAGGGCTATCATGTTCAATTTTATTTAATGAGAACAGTGAAAATAGTAATGGAATATATTTTAGTCAGGCATTTCTGATCTACCATATAGAAAAATAAAAAAACATTTGTAACATAATTCACAGTATGACAAAATTCAAGATCAAGAGTCCAGTCACCATACAGGATTGCCCACAACTAATTTTTTACAGAATTAGCATACTGCAGAAGAAATAATGGAGTTCATAAAGTTGAAAAGCAAACTGAATAATTTCCCTGAAACTTTTTCATAGCATTAGGAACCAAAATTTTTATATGTAGAAACTATTGCCAGAAATTAAACTGAAAGACATTCTCAAGGAATCCATCTTTCATCTCAGTGTCCATGGAATAAACATGTTTCTCTAACACTATGGACTTCACCAGAAGCTAAGACACAAGGACAGGGCTGTATAGAGGAGTAATATAATGCAGAAAAAGGTGGGAAGGTAGTGATATTATTTTTTACTTGGATTTAGGACAATCTTACAGTTTTACCCTTCATAATGAAATGCTAGATTGGTATTAGTAGTGATGCAAACACCAACCTGTTTCTGTAAAGGTGTATAACCCAGGCAATGAGGGGATTCTTGTTCCTGCTTGTGGGAGGTATCCTTTTCCTCTGTTGCTGAATCCCTCTGGGGGCTATTGAGGTGGGGCTTGTGGGACGAGCAATACCAAACAGTCAATATCACTAATTTTCCATAAAATTGTCATTTCTGACAAGGGAGTTCTTTCATAACCAAAAAGCATGACCAACGCTGTTCAGCTTCATTCACATACTCTTTTCTTCCTTTCCTGAGCTAAAATTTTGACACAACAACTTAGAAGTCCCTGGTGAATAGGTAGAATCTCCTTGATGTAACAGATGGGAGGGGCAAGTATCTAGACCAGAAGCTAGACAGAAAACAGTACTCCACATGGATTAAAAAATAACTGTTAGGTGCTTAACTAACTAACAGTTAGGTTCATGACTAACATTAATGTGACCAAATAAAAAAAAAAAAAGGAAAAAAAGAGTTCACACCCACTGAGACAGGTCACAATAACCAACAGAGCTATTGACTCAGGATAAGGTCTCCTTAGTCTGTTCTTTCTCTTCCCCCTCCTCCACAGCTCAGTGACACCAGTAGCTCAGCGCCTTCATACTGCTTGGGATGACCATGGCTCTCAAGATGAAAAAAGCCCCAGCCAAACTTCCTGTTACATTTGCTGCCTCTACAGATTCCGCTTCTTCATAAAGTACTTATCTTGAACTACCATAGTGTGTTTCCAGATTTCTTGTGTCTACGTACATCTTCATAGTTTTGTCACTTGAGATTTTTTATATCAAATCAAGGTCTGTGATAGCAAGGAGCCTCTGACTCACAGATGGACAAAAGCATTGCTGTAGAAGGAATAATATCAAAATTCAAAATTTGTATTAGAAAAATAATGTAAAATATACACTCAATGTATTTTTAGATACAATAAAATTCACATTCAAAGACACCTAGATACACATTTGCTCCTACTGCCTCACATTTCCTACTAGTTTTCAGTAAAATTGTCAAAACAATTGAAGAATGTTCTGTTTATTAAACTACTTAGGTAACATCTAAAAAGTTTATCTACTGAGCTCTCTTTGTCCTCACAAGCAGCAGAGGATTTGTACAGTTTATTGCAGCTCAGCAGAGCTCCCTTGCAAAAGCTTTTTTGCACTCCTCTACACCTGACATGTGGGGAAGGGAACTTCCTCATCCACTATTGCAAAAATATGAATTTGCTTTTCTCTCAGGAGGTAAAGTGCTTTGAGATCCAGATGACTTTGCTACAGAGCAGTAGTTTTCAATCTGCCATTCTCAGACCCCAAAGAGGTCATGAACTGCTTCACAGGAATTCAGAGAAGCTACTTTGAACAAGAAAAACTCAGAAATAATGTCACCATTTCCTTTTTATGACAAAAGAGTGTAAAAAAAGCCTGGTCAAGTGTTTATCTTTTCCAGTATTTGCTGGTGATGTAGTCATTCTGCTTGATGTCTTCCTACTGCTGATAATATTTTAAATATTTTCATAAACAAAACTGGTGAGCTACTTTTACTGTCAGTCACACCTCTTACCAGAAGTTATGGACGTGGTATGCTCAAGTGGTCCAGACTCCCAGCCAAACTATCCCAGTCATAGAAGATGGAGAACTGCCACACAGATATAACAAAATATTATTTTAAGTACACGTGCACTACCTTGAAGACTGTTAACACAACCTGAAAATTATACCTATGGATGTTTTCCCCACACTTCTTCCCAATGGGCTTGGTGATACTAAACTAAAACCTGGAATTTCTTCATGCTAGAAGTGTTGATCTGGATGGACCCAGAGTGCAGGCCCCTGCCCCATGGGGCATAATCTTTCTGGGACAGTCATTTGAACAGTGTCTCTCATCACCACGCTATTTGATCACTGTTGTTCTTTCCACCTTTTCTTGCTGTGCAGTGTTGCTCAACATGAAAACCAAATGTTAAACTATAGCTGGTAATTACCTGCACCTTTAGGTTTGACGGGCTTTTGCAGGCATGTCATGGAGCTTAATTCAAACATCGTCTAGTCAGGACATTTGTGTCACTTACAGTGATTACAGGGGCCTATAATAATAAATACATGTTAAAACGCCAAAGAAGTAAGTTCGCCCTGCCTTAGAAGTAATTAAGTACTATATTGCCCAGTTTTGAAATAAGTAATGGATAATTACCTACAGGAATGCTGTTTATTTATTCTTACCTACAATTTAAGAGATTAAGTTTGAGTCTCCTGAGTGTGCCAGTATATTAACAAATGCTTTTTATTTTCTTTCCCTAGTCTATGAATGTTTCCACTCTCCATATCACTTCCTTACACAGCTTTGGTCGAAGTAGTGTCCCACACAGGGAAAATCTGAGCACACCCATGGTTAGAGCTGAATGGAGTAGTGGATCGTTAACAGCTCTCTGCAATTATTTCTCTTCCATATGCTTGATGTAACTTTCTGAGGAATTTAAAGTCTATTTCTTTGATTTCTTGTAATCAGGCTAGGTTAAAGGCATGAAGCCATCACGGTTCTGAAAGTGTATCAACAAATTTGAAAAAGCGGTAGAGCTGCAGGTCTGAACTTCATTAAAAGAACTAATGTTACCGCAGAAATCAGAAAAACACATATGCTTCGTGGGTCTGAATAAAGCATGTGAGTGAGCAATAAGCATCAAAAGTTATGGATGATGACAGGCTAATAGACGGCTTTTCAGTGTACTCCATTCTTTCACCTAAGGCAAAAATGTCTCTTCATGGTGACATATTGCTGAATAATGACAGCATGAAGAGACATATCCATTTCAGTTTAAGTGCTGAAGAATCAAAGAATGTTGTATGAACTGGCTGTTCATACTTAAGTGTCTGGGATGGAAAAGGCAGTCTCAAAACAGAAGAAACAGCTAACTGAAACAGATTTTTGATTAAAAAGAAATCTGCTCTTACTTATACTTACGTAGCATAAAAAGCATCTTAAAAAGAAAGTCCTTGGCCTTATCAATTTATTTATCTTGCTCACTGCTTGTGGTCCTCCTCAAGCTGAGGAAGAAAGCTTCCACTTCTTTCCAGAAAACCCTTCCACAGTTGCCTTCCCTGATCTGTTTCATGTCACCAGCATGCGTTCACTCCTAGCCCGCAGCCCTACCTGAGGTCTACCCACCACACTCACAGCAAGTTGTTGCCAATGCCAGAGGTCCTCCTGTTACTAAAAAAGCATGAAAAAAAAAAAGAACAAGATGAGTTGCCAGCTTTCTCATCAAACTGGCAAAACCAAAGAGTTAAATTCTCCTCCTTGTGTAGTTTCCAGTAATGAACTGTAAAGCCTTTAGGGCAGAAGAGACAGCTTCTAGCTCAGAGACTCCCAGTTCCAGCCACGGTTCTTGGGAGTCCAGTTAATAGTGTGTGGAGCTGCAGCTACCGAGAAGGGTTTGATTTCTGAGCATCAGAAAGGGAAAATGTCTCATTCATATGTGAAGTCATCTCTTCCTCTCTCACCCCTCCTCTCTCCGCTGTGCAAAAATATGCTGGACCGGAGACAATGGGGGACTTCAGAGGGAGGGCGGGCTGGGGGAGATGAGTCATTAATCATTGTCTATCTGTCTTTGTCACTATTGTGCCACCAAGGACGAACACAGAGGGCAACAGTAGGGCCATTGGATTCCTGGAAAGTTCTGCCTATCAATCACACATCTCACCAAGCCCCATTTGCTCAGGTGTGTTCAGTGCTGATAACACAAGCTCTGAGCAGCTCCGAAAACAAAAGGAGACCTTCAGACTGCTCATTCACTGAGTCACAGAATCAGGAGAAAGTTAATATTGCCTAAGAACTGCTGATGACCTGTAGGACATGAAGAAAGGAGGCTTCCTTATTAAAAAGAGAGCATTTTATCTTTCAGTTGAATATATATTTAGCAATTTCCACATAATGCTAGAGCTAGCAAGTCTGTGCTAGCAAGTCTGTTACTTGGCCTGTCGTGGTCTCTGTCTTACCCAGGCTTAGCTGAATATAGGTGATAGAATTCACACAGAAACATTTTTCCCCTGAAGTTCTCAGCTCCAGTTGTTTACATTATCAGGATACACAAGGTTTGGCAACCACTGGTGTATCTAAAGCCTAGTTGCATTCGCACCCTAGCACTAAAAATTCCAGCTTATGGGGCTTTTTTCTTTCCCACAGTACAATTTGTACTGTACGTATAAACATGAATTTATCTATGTCCTACTTCAGAAAGTGCTTTTAAAAGTCTGGTTCTCAGAACCTACAAAGCCAATAAGGGGGTTTCATCATTCTTGCTAGTGATCAGAGAAGGAGGACTTAGATACTGAAGGAAAGACATAAGGCAGGTTAAAGAGATAAAAGTCTATCTATCTCCCCCACATCTCAGTGTATATCAAATCTGAAGGTCAATGCATAGCTCATGAAAAGTACATGTGAAAAGACAGCCTGCACCGAAGAAAAGCATTGAGCTGCAAGGCCTTTGCGTTGCTTTGGTGATCTTGTCACTGTCCTGCTCAGAGCGCAGTCTGGTTCCCATCACCACTGCAGCCTGCAATACCCTCAAAATGTGTCACCTGTGCCTGGCCTTGAGCATCTGTCCCCTCAGAGGTACCAGGGCAGGACATGTCCTTCAGCGAACACACACACACGATGTTAATAAACTGGCCACTGTTCCTCCACGTAAAAGCTACAGAAATAGCAGCTTTTCTGTAGAGAGGAAATGTAAAAGGAGTTAGTTTAGATTTAGGCACCAAACCTGAGTTATTCCTTTTTTTTTCCCTAACCTTACTCTTGGGTGACCTAAAAAATCTAGACCTTTTTGCTTTCGTTTCCAGTGGGGTTTTTTTACTATTTAAAAAAATATGTACTTCTGACAAATATTTTATAATGTAAATGGACTTCACCAGGCTGCATGCCTAAATTGGAGCTGCGTTTTTATTTCAGCTTGTCCGCTAATGGTATTACTTCAGTCTCCAAGGATCTACCTTGTACTGTTAAGTCTTCCTTTTTCAATATTTTTATTTCCACTTCAAGGTACCTCCTGGTCACATTGGTTAAAAAAAAGGAAGGGAAAGTTAAACCCAGACATTTAGAGATGTAGATTAAAAAATTTTTGGACCGTAACTTTGTTATGTGACAGAAAGTACACGAACTGCTTTAAAAGAGGGCTAATAAAATTTTGAAGTTTTAATACATTTGTTAGTATGGTGCTGTCCCATTTTTTTATAATGAGTCCCAGTCATCAATTTTGTATTCCTGACTGCTGCAAAAGCCACATCTACATTAGTATTTTGTGCTCGTGCACTTTTATTCAAAACTCATTTGAAAGGTTTTTACAGATAATGTTGCGAACAGATAACTGATTTATGTCAGTAACTTATGCATTTCGTTGAAGTTCCACAGTGATGGTTTTTTCCATGCATGAACATCTTAACTCTCATTTTAAGATCATTTCCAGACTTGAAGGAGAGTTCAAAAGCAGCACTAAAGCATAGTCTAAGTGTCCAGGAACCAGAAGACAAAGAAAGCAAGTTCCTCAAGTTAATACCTGAGGCTTTTAAAAGCATTCAAACGTGTTTCAAACATTTCGAACTGCAATACTCTGTATGTAGATAATCATATATTTAGATTTGCAAACTGAAGGATAGAGGGCAAAAGGGATAGACAAACTGCATTGAAACACACAAGAATCATTAGGAGCATAAAAAACACAGTTTAGAGACTGTAAGTCTCCATTTCTGATAAATGCATTTAAAATGACATGGTGCGGGTTTTTTTCTAATTAATGCCACTTGACAGTAAGTCATCACGTTTTTGACTGATCACAAAATCCTCATTAAGAGAAAATAGATGTTACCGAAGTATCTACAGAAGACCTCAATGTTCAGAAATCTAATACCACCTGTACTTTTTTCAGCAGCAGAAAAAAAAAAAAAGTAATTTCTTCAGCATGTTTTCATTTACTGAAGGAGGCTAGGAAAGTTTTTAGAAGAGCCACTTCAGTCACCCTAAAACTTGAGAAAACAGGTGTTGTCTCAAACAAAACCCCACCCACCTCCCCACCTATATTTAATTATTATTCATGTTACATATAATTTACATAGAAGTGTATACATGTAGTGGTTTATATATGTTTATATTTACATATTCATATATAACTTCATTTTCTTATAAGGATGGAATTAATCCACTTTTTTGATCTATTACACTCCAAACAAGAGACATTCTGCCATGTCAGAAATGAAAGCAGTAAGACATAGTTTATATTTTCATGGAAATAATTTCAAAACACAGCTGATGGAAATAATTTTTATAAGCATTTTCAAAACAGATATCCACACGAGCAAGCATGCATGCCTCAAGAAGAGACCCTGGTACAGTACTAACAGGCTGCTGCAGCAGGCGTCAGACTCCGGGTGAGATCCTCGGGCTTTCACTGAGCTGTTATTTGTGCCTAACTACGTCCCAGATCCACTGTTACCAACCAGCATCAAGCACAGGCAAGGTGCGCTAACATGCAGAAACCACCTCTGGCATCTCTGCTCTTTTTTCTACCCGAAGATCCACAGGTTAAAAAAACTCACGTAAGCTGGAGGGGGAGCAGAATTACAACTGCCGCCTCTTCCTGGGAGAACCTGAGCTTGCATCAGCCAGATGCCGAGCAATCCATCTGCGAAGTGCTCCAGGCACAGCTGCCGGGCTGCTCCAGGCAAGCGCTCCCTCAGCCTGCCTGCAGGAACCGTGCACTGCGGCCGAACGTTCACCAGGATGGAGAAAGGGCACGAGCAGACGGGACTTCCAATCAAAGGGACCTAGGCTCCAGTTCTTGTGTCTTAGAAGGCAGTGCAGAAGGGGAGCAGGTGCAAGGACCTAAACCCCAGTGTTTTTGACTGATTGCTTTCCTTGTCTCCCACCTCACCATACTTGTTTTGTAGGATCACCCATTTTAACGAGTGTTGCATGAAGACATCAAGTATCTAAGCATGGATTCTCCTAGGCCCCAAAGCCTACAGGCTCAATATGGTTAAGCTTTTGTGTCTTCAGCATTGTACACCCCAGCTGGAACTGAAATGGCTAACTGGAGTCCCAAAGTGTTACTCAGGTTGTATCAAATAATGAAACTTCATTATTGCCATTTATTCATGTAGCTCCAAGCACTGGTCAAGAATTACACCCACTTTTCCACTTTCCTTTGAAACGTTCAAGGCCAGGTTGGACAGGGCTCTGAGCAACCCGGTCTAGTTGAAGATGTCCCTGCTCACTGGAGGGAGGTTGGGCTAAATGACCTCTGAAGGTCCCTTCCAACCCACAGCATTCTGTGATTCTATGATTCTACAAGCCCACAACACAGACACTCACACAGAAACTGCACCAGTCCTATCACCAGCTGCATCAGCACTGTGATACACCAGATCAAGGGCACTACATTCCCCATACTTTCAGCTTCCACAACCAAAAAGACACCTGTCAATTTCCAAAAGTGCATTGCTAAAGTAAATTTCCAATATCCAGGTAGATGTCTCAGATTTCCCAATTGCTGAGAGTCCAGCATCTCCTGGATAAAGTTATATCTACATAGCGCTCTTGAAGGTTTTACAATCAGATTTGACCTTGTAGATATTCAGTCAAATCTTAAAGAACTCTTAAACAGTGTCTCCTGGTAATAAAAGAGATTCTGAAAACAAGCGGCCAAGCAAGTTGCTGAAATTTGCCTTACCAAGAGTTGAAGTTTTAAAGGCCTAAAAACCGTATGCAGTCCCGGCCAGTATTAGCCACTGTAATGAAGATGGGTGTTCTAAGCAAAATAAAATTCAGTTAAGAAGATGGACTTGCAGATAAAATCTTTCCCTGGGGAGAAGCGAGTAATGGTTTTAGATGGGCTTTTCAGAACAGGTGTCTTGTTATATGTCATTTATGTATGCAGTGGATACCCTTTTGCATTTTGATTTTTCTTCATTTCTGCGCCTGTAATGCTGGCATTTTCCCTATGTTGAAGGAAGATGAGAAATAATAGAAAACAGAAGCATTTGGAAGTACTGCTTACTACCACCCTGCACAGTATCTAGCATGAATGGGATCTTAAGCTTGTAACAACTGTCATTATCTGATTCCTCTCCCCCTCACCTCATCATATGCAATCAAAAAGCTCTAGAATCAGCATTAGTTGAATCTTACGTGCCTTTTACCTCAGGTGGATCCAAGATAGTTTTAATGAAGAGACTATTCTTTTATATTCACCAGAAAAATGTATTTCTACCTGACCCAGAACTCTCTACAAATCTGCAGGATGTGAGAATAGTCCCTGGTAATTAAGGTACAGACATAAGAGATGGCATATATGGGTCTGCCCACGGAGCTGTACAGGTAAAGCCGCTCCTCTGAAGACAGTCTGAAACCAGCACCTCCCAACATGCTATGTGGAAGGCCCAAGTTCAAATCTCTGCTGCAAATAGGAAAAAGAAATGCTAAGAAACTCCCTCTCCCGCATTCACAGACACCAGCCCAATTTTGAGAAGGGGGCATAGCCTTCTCAATTTACCAGTCTGTTTGCTTTCATTAACAAAGCCTTAATTCAAAGCAAAATATCTGTCTAAGAATGGGAAGAAAAGGAAAACAAAACAAAACAAAAAAAAAAAAAAAAAAAAAAAAAAAAAAAAAAAAAAAAAAAAAAAA
>Ga0065711_1026378_pt1 | contig 74900 bp, 39 predicted proteins | sample Hoacrofraction12_FD_59098 | JGI IMG/M metagenome (GOLD analysis project Ga0065711, IMG submission 59098) | Hoatzin crop microbial communities from Cojedes, Venezuela - Epithelial fraction 12 v2 (version 2) | ecosystem: Host-associated > Birds > Digestive system > Esophagus > Crop | place... | reverse complement strand
AAAAAAAAAAAAAAAAAAAAAAGAAAAAGGAGCCAATTAAAGCGGCCGTGCTCGGAAGAGCCCTGCCTCCCGCCCAGTTCTGCGAGCCTCCCCTCGGCCCCGGCAGAGACAGCACAGCAGCGCCGGGGAGAAAAGGGGGACTTGCTTCGGGCGGAGGGATCTGCCGTCAGCCCGGGGTCCCTCCATCCTCGGGACTGTCGCGGCAAGGTCGGCTTCTCGCGGGTGGGACCTGAGAGGCGAAAAGCCGGGCGGCAGCGCAGGTTGCCGGGGGGTGATGCTGTGTCTCCTGTGCCGGCGCTGACCGGTGCCAGCAAAGTTTTCCCCCCCCTCCCCCCAAGGTAGGCTGCAGGCTGGCGGGGCTGCCTTGTGCGTGCTGCTTGGGGGTGGGGGGCTCCGGTGGGGCGGGGGCGACGACTCTGCGTGGCTGTGGGGGTCGGCGGTGGGGCTGCCGGCCCCGGGCTCTGCCGGAGCGGGGGAGCGGTGCGTGTCCCCCCGCACAGGGCCCGGGGCCAGACCTCCGGCCGGGAGGAGGGACGAGGTGCTGCGCGGCCCCTCCCCCGGGCATCGCCACCGGCACCGGGGGGGCTGCGCCAGCGCGGAGCCTTGCTTTGCCATCCCTGTCCCCGGCTGCTTTGCTAGGGGGAGAAACGCTGCTTCGGGGGAGCCGACCCCCTCGCCCCACGGGGCTCCAGAGCTGGCGAGCCCACCCGTGCCCGGCCCCGGCCCGTGGCATCGAGCCCAGACCGTAACGCAGAGCTTCCCCGGGAGGAGCTGGCCCCGCCGAGGCTCCCGGGGCCGGGCTGACGAGCCCGGGTCCCTTAGCGGCACCGCGTCCCCTCCGCCCCTTCCCCGGGGCCAGTCCCTGCGCGACCCCGCTGCTCGGCCACGCGTGGGCTCGGCGGCCCCACTCTGCGGGAGGGGCCGCAGCCGAAGGGAAAGCGGACGGGCTCCGGGCCGCCGTGCGAGCAGCCCACTCCCGGGTAGACATGTCTTTGGGAAAAAAATCAGAGAGAGAAAAAAACATTGAGAGATGCAGTCCGGAGAGCGGCTGGCTGCTCCGTCGTGCTCTAACAAGCCAGCAATTAATAGATACAGCCTCTAATTAGTAAGCAGTTATTCTTATCGTAAATGGCAGGGGGGAGCGGTGTGACGGGTGGATTCCCACGGACCCCCTTCCCTCTCTTGTCTCGGTGTCGCCGGTATAAAACGGCTTTGGGGCTGGTTTTTCTTTTTTCTTTTCTTTTTGTTTCCCTTTGTATTCTTTCTTTTTTCCTTTTTTCTTTTTCCTATAACCGAGCTAAGGGAACATTTGCCAAAGAAACTGTGGGCTTCGCGCTCTGAGGTGTCCTTTCCGAGGATGACAGCATGGAGTGGGGCACTTGCGCTAGCACCTGAGGTGAGCGAGTTTATTTTTTGACCCAATAAACCCTTCTCCGAGGATTTAATCCTTCCCGCGGTGGGTGGTGGCAGCCCTGCCGAAGGGCGGGCAGGTGGAAGGGGGCAGCCAGCACTGGGAGGACTGGCGGAGCAGCCCTGTGCACTGGGAGAAGCAGGAGCCGGCGGTGATGAGACCAAGTGAAATTGCCCGCCATCTGCGTGAAGCAGCCTGAAAGCAACACAAGGAAACGAGATGAAGAGATGTTTACAGATCCAGGAAGCTTCATGGTGATAAAAAAAACCCCATGGAGACATAACTCTTGTTTTTTCTATTCATAATTTTGAAATAAGAATATTTATGGGGTATTTTCATAGCCTTTCCACTATTTTTTTTTTTTTTTCCCCCAGGGATTCTCATTAGATCGTGCAATAGTGCCTAGGAGTTTGAACGAGTAGGAGTTGTGTATCTGGATAATGAGTAAAAAAAAAAAAATCCCCCAAATGTGTGCTCTACACTCCTTTTTATCTTAAGATTCAGTGCACATGCTCATGTTTCGCTGGCACAAATGCTTGTGAAAAATGAATTTCAAAGTAAACTGCCAAAGTATGTGAAATAACCCAGCTTTCTCTTAGCAAATAAAAGTATTTGTGCCAGAACTACCTTTGAACTCATCCAGTTAGGGAACAGTACAAAAACACGAAGTGAGATTTTATTGTGAGCAGTCCGTTGAATTAGAGGGAAAATAATTAGATAATAAGTAATTAGAAAGAGCTGTCATCTGTCCATGGACATTCTGAGTGGAAAAAATACTTCCAAAAAACCAAGTACATAACTGCATTCGCTAAGTAAGGTAATTAATAATTATTGGTTGGGGCCTAATAAATCGTAACATTCGTAACTGTGGTGTGTCCAATGGGCGACAGCAAGCCAGGGCTCCCATGCACACTCGCGGAGCAATCTACTTGTCATAAGGCAACCATACCCTGTAGTCATTCTACCTGTCAAAAAGCAAAGATGAGGGATGTCTTTCCTCCCCCCAGACTGTTTCTGCAGAACGTATTTGTCCTGTCTTTCCAGCTGGGAGTCAGTGTCTCCGGTCCCTTCTCAAGACCTCACTTGTCAAACTAGTCCTGTCTCTTTGAAATATTTGTACATACTACATCACCTATATTTCACAGCTACGTTAAGAGGTAGACAGTCTCTGGGACAGATGTGGTGCTCAAAGAGAGCAAATCATATGTAGCTCAACATCACCAGGCAAGAGACGATTGAGGAACTGCGTGAGGCCAAGGTCCAGTCGCAAGAACATTAATTCTCTTTGTGTCAATGTTTTCATGCTATTGTCTGGTGCCGGCTGTCATTTATATCTTTTCAGGGATGATGCAGCTATCTATGGGCCCCAGTGATCTCTTCAGCTCATGGCCTGACATTTTTGTCACCTCTTTCCTGCTCATTTTCTTCTTTACACCACATGCAAGAATGTCTCCAGGATCCCTAAAGTTTGATCTCTTCCTCCCCTCCCTCCCTACACACATGCATGGAAGTGAGTGCAGACCAGCTGGAAGCTTTGCTGCAGCATTTCCCTTGCTATGGCTTACTAAAAGGGAGGAGAAATAGAAAATAAATAGGGAAAAGGAACACAACAGGGCAATGGGCAAAGCCAGGTTGGCTCCAAATGCTGTGAGAGGTGAGAGCTGAGAAGGGGAAAGCCAAAGGACCCTCTAGCACTGCAGCGGGGATATTAGCAGGGAGATGGGAAAACACAGGAATTCTGACTGCAGCACAGGTCTGTGTCGAGGAGCAGAGCGCGCAGGGTTGCTCCTGCAGTGCTTCGATGCTGGGCTGAGCTGGGGCGGGCTCTGCGACAGCGCAACGGAGGGGCAAGGGTCTGACCTGAGGCAGCAAGATGGGGCAGCAAGAGAGACAAAGAGGGGGAACTGGGAAAGGCAGGGAAATGCCAGCGTGTGGGTGAAGGGGGAGCTCCGTCAGATCACTATAAAGAGGGGCAACAGCACCAAGGACTCTGCCAAGCACGAATTACTGGAAGATGGGAAAGCACGGCTGAAGCTGCAATGACAGGATGCAAACTGTCCACTGTCTGTTTTCTTCCTGTTTAGCTGGTCTTCACAGGAAAACTGTAAAAAAAAAAAAATTAAAAAATGCTAGTTCGTCATTCTGAAGTGCGGGAATCATAATTTCTTTGAGGAAAAAAATCCCCCTAGCCTAGAGCAGTGCTTCTCATCATCCTTAACGCTAGGCTGGTGTTGCTCCTGGCCCAGATCCTCCTGGGTATCTCCTGCTTCCAGTATGAAGTGTGTCAAGATAGGGCTATAAATCCCAAAGGCTCTGCTTTGCTGTCCTCAGTTCTCCTTATCTGCACTCCAGGGAATACACCTATGCTGTGTTCTCTTGCTTCCCAGATGCATTTTACAGCCCTAGTAGTACCTCTGAGCCTGTTGTGTATTCTCTGCTTTTTTGATTAGTTCTCCTCATCACAGAGTGTTTGGTACTGAAAGGAGTGATGAAGAGAGAGTTCATCTCTATTCCTCACCCAAGGTATTCATCCCGCCTGGGCTTTACCACCCTTCCTCCCTGCACTTCCCTGATGCAGCCAGTCCCAGGGCCATGCTGGGATTTCTGGCACCTAGTTGCTATTGTAACGGATTTTGCTATTCCCGCTTTTACCCGATTATACTTTGACAGGCTTCTGTTTCCTGGTTAAGGCTTATGTGAAAGCCATTGCAAGCCGTTGTCCCTCTGATCTCTATGTGTGGCCACTCTTCTTTCCTCAGCTGAAGTGCTCACACGCGTGCACATCACCCCCCACCCCCAGCCCGCTTCCTGTGCACTAAACCCACAGGCTTTTAACTCAACATTTTCTACCAATCTCTATGCTTTTTAGCCTATATACCTAGTTTGCCAGAGATCCTGCTGGTTTTTTGCTCTTCTGCTTTAGGACAGATTGGGGCTGGTATAGGGGCACAGACAAGTGTCTCAGCATCACTGGGAGCATCTTTTTCCTGTTTCACCCTTTATTTGATCTTTTTTTCCTCTCTGCTTCCTTCTCCTGCATTCGTGCTTTCTTCTTCTTTCCCACCTTCCCTTTCATGTGTAAAAAGTGAGTTGAAAAAATGTCAATCTGGTGCTGGTCAAAGGAACTTGTTCCCTCTTTCTTCCACTTTCTTGCATTGCCTCAGCCCCCCTCTCCTAGCATGCATCTCCGGGAGTGCACTGGAGAGGGATGCTTTTTCGCAGAGAGCAGATACAAAGCGTTTGGGCGTGATTCTCCCCTGTTCATGCTCTCTGCCACTGCCAGCACAGGGTGCATCTATTGTGGATCCTGTCAGTGCCAGGCAGGTGGTCTCCACTCTGTGGTGGAGGTGGTGGTGCTGGGGAGGGTAAAGGAGCTACTCCTGAAGCAGATGCCTTCAGCCAGAGGCTTGTGTTTGAACCAGTTGTCAGCACTCTCAGGAGGCTGTGCAACTTGAATTTCCCATGAAAGCTTTTAAACATCACTCACAGCATGGAGATGATTGATTGACATGAGGTAAAGTAAAATCTACGTAGGACAACTCTCAGATGGGACCTTGCTGTTTAGGCCTTGGTGGAGACAGCCTTTGACCACAGACAGCACGTTATGTCTCCCATAGCCTGACATGATGAGGTGGCCATCCTGCAGAGTCACTTTTGTGGGAGCGCTCGGATGAGGTGGTGGGCTCACATGCCCTGAGACCACTTGTTGGTGAGAAAACACCCCAGCTGGTACCTCCTCACTTTGATAGCCCAGTGGCTACACTATTTTTGGGGGGGATCCTTGCAAGGGAAGCCAATCCATTATCAATACATTGACTTACAGTTAAACACAAGAAATTCCTCAGTCCGTGTTTGTCCCCAGACAAAGACATCTGTGTTTTGGATGTAAAAAGGAAGGTGCAGAGAAAACTATTTTTCTGCCAGAATCTGCCCTGACTATGGATCCCAGACCACAAGAGGTGGGAGAAATGGTTGCAGAAAGATTCAACAGGCAGGCTGCAGACAAGAGCATGCAATTCAATGCCTGAAGCAGCCCCACTGTTTTCTGGGGAACCGTACATTGTTCGTCAGTGGTGCAGCTGTCCACCAGCCTTTCACTGCAACATGACAACAAAAAAAAACAGAAATCCAAAGCTGTCGGGAGGTTATGTGCACTGCCACCATATAATCAACTTGGGCAATTACCGATATGGGCTTCACCCAGGAGAATGGGCATGCAGTCTTCAACTTACCTGGGCATCACTGGCTGTTCTGGCTGGAGATATCTGAGTCAGCCCAGTTCCTGGTGGATGCTTCCTCCTGCTCGCTTTTTGGCAGCTCTCCAACTGATCGCTGTTTCCCTTCACTACCACAAGCCCACTCTCCCAGCCTGACCCATCTTTCCTCAGCCCAGACTCCTTCCAGGAGAATTGTAAATACGCACGGCTTCAACCTGGGTTTTGGAAATCCTGGGGCCAGAGCTCTTGTTGGAAATATAGTGGCCTCCATGCAACTATCTCCTCCGGAGGTACTCGAAGCTGGATGTGGACACTTGTGTTTTAATTCAAATTAACTTTTATGGCCTGTTTCACTGTCACACCTTGTTCTGCTCATACCTATAGCCCAGGGTCTCAGGTGAATCCATCAGAGGGTTTCCAGGCTTAAGGAGAGAAGGCAAAGAGCCACCTCACTGGGCAACACATGTCTCGGTGCCACTGACCTTCCCTGCTTTGGGTCTGTAAGCTGGTGAGGTCTGAAGGGATAGAGTGCTGCAAGTCTTACCCTCATGAGGGAGGACTCTCTGAGCTCACCTGCAAGGAGTCAGTGTCTCTCAGCCCTCATAAATGTTCCACAGCAGTCTCTGGACAGGCATCACTTGCGTATACTCTATTTCATCTCAGTGTTTTGACCCTGTATGCCTTTAAGGAAACTTGGATGCCTGAAGTCCAAGCATCAAGAAAAATGTGGAACACAAAAAAGCAAGAATAATTGGCCCCTCTGACTTAATCCAAAAGCCATTTTCGTCTCTGGACCCAAGTCTAGCTTATGGTGCCAAACTAGCCCACAAGGCTTGGTGCCTCTAAGTGAGTTTGAGCATGAAAACTCCACGGCTGATGCACAGTTGTTTCCTTGTTGGATGCTATGTGTAGTCTATGAGGTACTCTTACAAGTTACTATTGCCTTTTCATTTTCAGGTGTCGTTGACCACTGCTGGAGCACTCTTGGCACAAGAATCCAGTCATTTTTGTCTTTGCATGAACCTGTATGTACATATACACACATATTCTTTCCCTTCCTGTCCAGTGACACACTACAGCTACATTTTTAACAAAGTGCTCGTTCAAGTCAAAATATCTTAAACAGTTCTTTGCTCAAATCCAGAAGTTGCAAAAGCAATGTGCAAAGGAAAGAAAACATTTGGAACTGTGCCCACTGAAAGGATGCTTTAAAACACAACACCACACCAAGGGCTGCTGCTCCCTCCTTACCTTTGGGGTGGATCTGAACCACAATTCCCTGTTGCCTCTGTGCTTAAATATACTCACATCCGCAAGGCACAGCGACGTCCTTGTCTTTCCTCTATAACTCGATCCATTTTAGAAAACCTACGGTGAAAGACTGTTTCAATTTACCATGACTATTTATAACACAGTTCTCTGGCAAAGCAGAGTTAGAAAGGCCATTACTGTAAAACTAAGTAACATGAGATGGTACATACAAGAAATTAACAGAAAAACCCTATTGGGAGGAAATTATAGAAACACCTACTGCATTTACCAAGGTGTTTTCCTTTTGAGTTGCTCTAACCATTTCAGAAAAGCTGGGGCTGCCTGGGGATGCGATGCGGGTGTGGCACAGCTGCTCCTGCCAGGGTCACCCACCTCTCCGCTGCTCCCAAGCAAAGCAGCAAACGAATCCACGCGCACACAGGTGGGTTTTGCTGGCACAGCCGCCTCGGTCGTGGATTGCCCCCCTGATCAAAGGTGAGCGTGAGGGAGCGCTCCCCTGCGCGAGGCGGGGGGATGAAACACAAAGTCGAGGTGTGACTCACCCACGTTCAGACAGCGAGGCAGAGACACGAGCATAGCTGTAACGGAGTCCTTTCTTCCCTCGATTCTCTGTGGCTGCAGACAGCCAACATTGCCACTGAACTGTGGATTCCCATGTATAATTACTTGCTTATTAGGTTGCTGGCTCATCATGCCAAGAAAGTTATGGGGAATGTGGAGCAAAGATATTTCTCCTCTCCCTGTCTTTCAGCCCAGAGAAGAAACGACAGATCACACGACCTGCTGGGAACCTCCGCCTCCTCCACCCTTTATAGGCTGACAGAAGTTGAAGTTTGATTGATTTCTGTGTTACATCTAGTCCTCAGAAGAAAGAGAAAAAGAGCTAATCATGCTAGCCTGATACTAGGCCCAGGGACTGTGACGGCTGTGGCTATTACCGCTTCCACAGTGATGTGCTGGGCACGTGTGCCTGACAGGTGACCTTGCACAGAGCCATGAACATGTTGGGAGCATCCAGCTCTACCACACACCATTGCTCAGTATCTCACAGAGAGCAAAGAATATAACAGAGAGTCAGCCTATGGTAAAGACAAATACAGGGCCATTGGAGTCAACATAGGGTTTGGCTTACCTATTGTATAGGCGGCATGTTTCTTAAAGCTTGAAAATGTAATCCCCTCTGTTGCAACCTCCCTCTGGGGGCTCACCAGGCACTGCGGTATTTTCATACTCGTCCCCTCATGTCCTGAGCGTTGCACACTGACCCCATGGGTTGCCAAAGAAGTTTCTCCATGCAGCTCCCCAGGTGGCTGCACTCCGGTGGAGGGTGAAGTGGTTCTCCCTGCTAAACCAAACCCGGCACCCAAACTTCCCCAGGAAAACCAGATCAGGGTTTTGAATAACAGGAGCAGACTTCCGTATTAGCAAAGTCAAGCAGGAAAATTAGTGGAAAATAGCGTCATCTTTATATGGATCAAATCATTCATAGATTATGGAGACAGAAGGAAACACTGCTGGTCTGACCTTGTGTTCTAATCAGAGTGCATTGTGAGGAACAACCTCCAGTCCTGATTTCTGAGAAGCCAATAATAAACCTTTCATTTGTATTTCACACAGAGCAGTGCCATATTCCATCAGGATGCAAAAACCGGTATTCTTAAGGAACAATATGCATTTGGGATCAGATTTACAGCTGTTCAGTAGCCCTCAGATTTGCAGGTAAACCACAATATCTGACTAGCTGGAAGGTTTCATGGCATGTGACACTGGCACAGACAAATAAATGCCTCTGATTTTCCCCCTCTGATTTTTTCTGGTCTCTGGCATCAGGACTGAGGGAGACATGAGCTACCTCTCCACTCGGCTTCAGGACGGACTGGGGGAACCAGCAAGATCCAGGAGAGAGGGAGCAGCCGGTGGGAAGCCAGGGCAGGACTGACTCGGGAATTCAGGGGAGATGGGATGAAAGAGTGACACTGTGGCAGCTTGAAGCATGGGAAGAGAAGCAAGGACTGCTGGAAAGATGGTGGAGGCAAGTTGACAGCACAAACTTGGGGGAAAGCCAGGATGTAAGCTGGCACTGCTGCGGCATCACTGGGGCAGGCACTGATGGTCCTGGGCTGGCACTGCTGCGGCATCACTGGGTGTGCCTGGGGACGCGATGCGGGTGTGGCAGAGCTGCTCCTGCCAGGGTCACCCACCTCCCCACTGCTGAGGCTCCCCCAGGGCTGAGGCTCAGGGTGGGGAGGAAAACTCCCCAGGACCCTGGCATCTCTGCCTCTTCTTTCTGCCCAGTCTGCTCTTACTTTTCTCCATCCCACCTTTTGGCACCACATCACTCGCTTCGCACCCTGCCAGACTTCCCTTATGGCCCTGCGCTTGCAGGGGCTGATAGGAAGGTGAGGGGGGACGGGGGGGAAATGCACCTCCTTCTGCCTGAGGAGCCAGCCCAGCTGCCCTGGGCATACCGGCTCCTGAGGATAGCATGGAGTTTGAGCACCTCAGCTGACAGGGGCTAACAGATCAGCCCTGCTCTAAACGTCCCATATGAGGTATCTCATGTTAAATACTCTTCTTCACTCACCATGTCTGGATGTAGTACCTCTGAGACCCTGAAAACAGCAGACGTTTTGATGGAAGATGCCTGAGAAAGAATAATTTACTGGAACCAAGAGATGCCTGTCTCTCTGGAAAAGGAGCATTGGAAGATCAAGAAATTACCAATAGAAATGTCTCATATTAGCACTTTTTTTTTCCTTGCTTGTCTTGGTGGAGAATCACATTTCATTTTCAAACTGCAGTTCTACATTTATCATCCCTGATTTAGTAAATTGCTTCTTGCAGAAGCAGTGTCTAACCTACCTTTATTTGAGACTTTGCAGGATAACATGTTTATGTTGGACTCGGAGAGGGTCACAAAAAAAGTGGCAGGTGCTGCAAACATATTGAAATGGAGGTAATGTAAATTATTTTAGATTCAAAATATTCCTCCTCAAGTAACTGAACAGTTTCTGAAAATATTGTATTGTCAGTGAAACTTAAATCTAAAATCTTGAAGAAAGAGGAATTTTATTGTCTTTCTCTTCCTTTTTTTTTTTTCCCTAACAGGGATCAAAATCAACTTTTCAATAAGCCTCTCTCTGTAGTCAAAATAGAAGGAGGTGAAGATACCTCCACGATCAGAGTTGGCTCAAGGCTTATCAGCAGGGCAGGCAAAATTTAATTTTGCAGCTCAAGGATTTTCTCTTCACCATTGGGCAGGCAAAATTCTGCTGTGTGGCAGCCACAGAGTGGGTCCCTCCTGGGCTATGTTTTCTCTTAGTCTCTCCTGGGGTGTGTTTTCTCCTTTTTTTCTTGATACCGCACAGCTCGGGGAAAGGCTGGACAGTGGTCTTGTGCCTGCTGCAGCTACAGCCATCTCCATCTCATCCAGCCCAGGCAAACCAGAGTGCTGGTTGCCCCTGGCAGGCTCCCACCTTTGGCAGCCAACAGCTTTGCTTGTGCCTGGAACCAGCCCTGTCTGTAATGAGGTAGAGAAACTCGCATCTGCAAAGCCGAGCCTGGAATCATTATCTTATAGCTGCAAATGTAGCCTCCCACTTAAATGAAAGGATGCAGATAATTGGGTTATCTTGTTTAAAACAAATTTTTCTGCCATATAAACTGTAGCCAGTACACATGATGCAATCTCACTCTGCCAGGCTGGAAAGCGGGGTGTTGGGAGCAGGGGTGGCTTACTCACCCCAGGCAGGAGAGGACTCCTCCTGTGCCCTTAGCACACACAGCTAAGCTTCAGGGGATCATGACATTCAGACATATGCCCCCTTCCCAATTGAGCTCCACGGGAATATGATCAAGCTGATGGTCTCCAGTGAAATCAATAAGAAAGGTAGAGGGCATCAACAAAATCATTAATAATTTCTCTCCATTATAATCTAGTTTCTTCAAATACAGCTGTTGCTGGAGCCTCAAGCCAGAATTAATGATACAGAAAATCTGAAGGACAATAAACAGCATATTTGTGAGCTAGAGGGATGTGAACAAACGGTAAACAAAAAGGAAAATGTCAAAGGGGTTAAATCTTTAATAAACTACTGCTCCATTGTGGTTTGATAAGCTCTCCTTTAGGTATTTCACAAATATTCTCCCTTGCTTTCAGAGTCAGCCTGATCTTTTTCAAGCCAAACACATTTCACCATACAAAATTGTAGAGGAACTGAAATGGGCCTTTAAAAGAGAAATAGATTGTAACCTTATTCTTACATTTTAAAAGCAATGACATGAACACAAGATTACATATTCCTTGTAGCTGGGATTCCTCATTGCTTGTAGGTACACAGCCTGTCCTGTGTTCAGCACAGAGCTCATTGGTGTTCAGTAATTTCTGCTCTTTATAAAGTGAATGCTAAGCAGGCGCATTTTGCAGTTGTTAATACCAAGGGTAATAATGTACACACACATGCGTCCACCCACATGAGCACAGAGAGGTTAATACCGATCTAAAAATATTTTGTATGGCAGAAAGAACACAAAAACATTGTCAGAAGAGTTGTTGGAAGACAGTGGCGGTTAACGGGAGGTTTGTAGTCTTGGCCACGTGAGTGCCGGATTTAATCTGTGTTCATCCATCCAGACTGGCGAAACACTGTATTTACCTCTTTTAAAGCACTTTATCAAGTGCTTTGGGATGAAAAAGGCTACAATCCCTGTATGTCTTAAATAAAGTAGCCAGCAACCCAGATGAAAAAGGCACATTTACGAAGCCAAGGAAGGAAAGGATAAGTTCTCTTAGGCCTGATTTCATGTCACAGGTGCATCTTTATGACTTTTGGACCTGCCAATAGTGACTCAAAATGCAGAATTCTAATCCCCCCCAGACGCAGAGACAATCAATCACTGGTGAAGGGGAAATGCTGAATCCCCAGTATCTGGCCTTCTCCAAGAAAGCCTGTCAGCTGTGTAATGCAAACTAATCTGTTCCAAGCATCAGCTTTTTTGTTTCTTGCCCTGGTTCACATGTATGCACACATCCAGTGGGAAAGAGAGAGAGAGAGAGAGACAGAGAAAAAGAGAGAGAAGGGGAGAGAGAGAGGCCACATCCATTTTTATCAGTAAGTGTTGGAAGAAAATATCTAACACATGGAGCTGGAGTTGGAGAAAAGTGGGACTGCTATGCATTTCTTTTGCTGAACTGCAGCCGAGGTCAGTCTAGAACTATCAGAAATAAAATACTGCATGGAAGACAAAAATCAGGGCATGTTTTTAACCATCTGGGAGGGAAAAATAGCTACAGATTCTGGCTGGGAGAAGCAGATGGTAGTGAATTACGAGAACAGGGCACTGCTGCTGTTGCAGCCGCTGCTGCAACTGCCACAGCCCAGCTCTTCCCATCTGACAGAAGGGCCTCTGGGCAGCCGGAGATGAGTTGGGCTTGTGTGTGTTCTTCAGGCGTCTCTGGAGAACTCCTGTTTTTCCCTTTCATTTGTGTGGCACTGCTTCAAGGTTTGAAATGAGCAGCGCAGCCCCTACATCCTACGAGCACCCTTTCCCCTCTCTCTCTGTCTTTCCCAGTGTCTGAGCTGCGGCCAGCCCCGATGAGCACAGCATGGCTGGATGGCATCATGCAGGAGGGATCCCTGAAGTCTCCAAGCAAGGGTGTCACTAGCATCCTCTGAGTGTTGCAGCTGAAGTCCTGAGCTACCACCAAGCCAAGCAGAAGCAGCCATTGAGGATGTTCCCATTGAAGCCACCTTGCTTGCACTCCTTGGGAAGACCTGCGGGTTCCACCTGCAAACCCAGGATGTGCAGCAGCCATGTTGCAAAGCTTCAGGATTTGGCAAACCCACTTAAACCTCTAGGTTACCCATTAGCACTGCTGAATAGTCACCATTGGCTTTGGGAGACGTCTCAGACCCTGACCAACACTAGCTTCAACCCCAACAGACAGTGGAAGCAGAAGGGCAGTGTTTTGAACTGGAGACTGGCCAAAGCACGTCTAGTGTATCCCACTGCACAAGAAACTTGTAGCTGCTTGCAACAGAGAAACTATGCCAGCAATGGCACCGTGGATCACTGTTTATACACATGACAAAGCTGTTAGTTTGAAGCTGGTGAGCAGTTTCCTATCCTCAAAAGACTATTTGAAGCTCCGTAGAGAGCAGTTGTTGAACAAGCTTTGTTGATACAGAAGAGCAGCAGCAAATTCATTTCACCTTCTTAGCTAATGCCTTCCACTCCTGGAAAAGGAGTTCCTGAGGAAAGAAACAAACAGTGCTGTCTCTGCCACCAAGCCCGACCTGAGCCTGCCCGCAGCAGGCTGCTTGCCCCAGCATGTGGGAGGGGAAGGGGCACCTCTCTGGCAAACTGGTCTGCCCTCAAATACAGGACTGGAGGCTGAGGGCTGTGCTGGAGGATGGGAGACGAGTTGGGTGAGGAATTGTTGCTTTCTGTGCTTTGATACCTTCTGGGAGAAAGTTAAGGATACTTAGCTGCTGTTGTACAAACATTTTATGCAAATCTTATCTTTGTCTTCTGCATCGTGGTACGTAATTTGCATCTGATTATCAACTTTGGGTCTATTGTTTTATTCTAAACAGAATTCCTGCTGCCTAAAGGTGTTGGATTGACAGCTCTGGTGAATAAAGTCATCTCTCTAACAAGGGGGTAGGAGAAGAACAGCTTCCCACACAGGGCTCTAGCATTATTCCCCAGCCAGGGCCAACAGTGAAGATGCCAGCCCTTGGGTTCTTCCAATCCTGCTAGGTGGTGTAGAGCAGAGCTGTGAATGTGGAACTCCCGTGAACTTTCCATGAAGACAACCCCAAATAGTTTAAAAAGGAACAGCTACTCTGTTGGGTCAGATTCACATTTGTGCTACACGCAAAAAGGGTTCCAGTACCTAGCTGGCTTTGAAGTCACACCCAAGGATCATGAGAATGTTTATATGGTAGTATCTTCGCACCCCAATTGAAAGCCTTTACCCTCTTTACCCAGAGGAGAAGAGGCTTTTACTCCCTCCGGCACATGCACAGACATTGCCAGCTGGATATAGTGCTGTCTCCAGCAGCAGCAACAGGCTCAGTCCTTGTCCTCATTGTAGTAGGGTGTCTTGCCTTGTGTCACAAGGCAGAAAGATTTGTCTGGGGCTAAATTGATTCAAGTTCACTGGAGTCAATGGCTTGACTTCATTTTACCCTGCCTGAGAATTTGACTTAGTTACACCATCTTAGCAGAAACTTTTTGGGAAGTCCCATGTAGAAATCATAGAATCATAGAACGCTTTGGGTTGGAAAGGTCCTTTAGAGTTTGTCTAGCTCAACCCCCCTACAGTGAGTGAGCAGGGACATCTTCAACTAGACCAGGTTGCTCAGAGCCCTGCCCAATCTGGCCTTGAATGTTTCCAGGGATGGGGCCTCCACTACCTCTCTGGGCAAACTGTTCCAGTGTTTCAACACCCTCATGGTAAAAAATACCTTCCTTATATTCAGTCTAAATCTGCCCTCCCTTAGTTTAAAACCATTACTCATTGTTCCATCGCAACAAGCCCTGCTGAAAAGATTGTCCCCATCTTTCTTACAGGCCCCCTTCAAGTACTAAAAGGCTGCTCTAAGGTATCCCTGCAGCCTTCTCTTCTCCAGGCTGAACAGCCCCAACTCTCTCAGCCTTTCCTCATAGGAGAGGTGCTCTAGCCCTCGAATCGTCTTTGTGGCCCTCCTCTGGACCCGCTCCAACAGCTCCATGTCCTTCTTGTGCTGGGGGCTCCAGAGCTGGATCCAGTACTCCAGCCAGGGACTCTCCAGAGCAGAGTAGAGGGGTAGAATCACCTCCCTCGACCTGCTGACCACCTTCAACAATAACCAGAGATCATGGTCTTTTAGTGCTGCAACAAGTGGATCTTATCAGTTACCTCCTCTGTCTCTGGAAAGATAATTTTCTTTCTTCTTGAGTCGGGGTGCAGAGCCCTCCTTAGTGCTGGGAAAGCACAGGCAACTATTCACAGTAGCTACAGGATGAGAAGGGGACTGAACTACCAACCTACCCTGCAACATGAGGCTGCTTCAGTCAAACCGAAGGATGAGGACAAAGGAATATTAATCCTGATGCTCGGGCTTCAGCAGTCACAGCACTGAGCGATACAAGTCTGTCCACTTGACTTTGGGATGGACGGGTGTTCTAGCTCTGTTTGTCCTGTCGATAAAGTATTCAGCCCCAGTAACAGCTGCTTCTGTAAGAGTGCCAGATTAAGACAAATAATGCAGACTTAGTGCTCTTTACATGGATTGCGTGGGCTGACCCTGCTGCAATATGCACACCCACAAATCTTCTCAGCTCATTACCTCATTGAACACGGCTGCTCCTCTGTAAGGACAGGAGCTGGGTGATACCTTGACAGAATTTGAACACGACAAGCTAAGTCAGAGCTGGAAATAGCTGACTGAGATCTCTGGACCTGGCCTGGCAGAGAGGTGGACCCCGTCAGAAGAAAGACACATGGCAGCCCTGCCAGACAGGACCTTTGGCTTTGCGGAGAAGGGGGCATAGTTTTCCTATCACTAAGACATTCCTTATTATTTCTGCTCTTATTCTTTGCTAAGCCCCCCTTGGTATTTCACATTTCTCCTTCTCTGCACAGACAGTTCTGGATTAAGAAGGCAGGAGTATGTATTGTGTAAATAAAATTTGTTGTTTTCCTTTGAAGTATGTGGGAAGACTTTGAAAACCCAGCTGTAGCCTTTCCCCATAATCTCAACTTTCTGCTCTATTTCTCTGGTTAACCTTGCTGACTCAAAACAACAAAAAGCATAGCCTGAAGGAAATAGTGCTCACTGCTTTCTTTACTTTCCAATGACATTTTACCCGAGATATTTTCTTTTTGTTAAGATCTTTGAAGTCCATTCCTCTCTTTCTATGTGGATTCCCATTGAGACCAAATGGCTCTTCCCAGCCTGCTTCCCCAGGCATGGGGTAGGAAGTGTGACTGTCTTCCCCAGGTCATAACAAGAAGGAAGAGTTAGTGAGGGGGCTGCTGTGGTGCCAGCAGTAAACAAGTCAACACAGAGATGTGATTTGTTTTCTACCTAGAGGATGGTGGGAGTGAGATCTTCCCTTACAAGCATGTCCCAATTAGAAAGCCAAGACACGATCTATTAGGTCACCACTCTGTCTGTCTAGTAAGACTGAACAAGTCTCTCTTTCATATTGCTTAGCAGCAAGCTCAAGAGGTCACTCTTGATTCAAGCAAACTTTCTTCCCATACCCACACTTTGCTTGCTGCCACCCCTAGCTGCATTTACAAAGCAATTGCCTGGAGAAGGAAGTGATGGGAACTTCACATCAAGGCAGGCTCCCGTCAAGCTTTGCTAAGATACCTGCCTGGCTGAAGGGGGTGAAATCTGCCAACAAGATCACTTGAGGGAAAGCAGACACCCTTCCTCATTCCTCTCCTGCTACAATACTCCTGGACAAGAGTCCATCTCCTCCCTCATCTGGGCCCAAATGACTACACTTTGCTTGCCAGCCTCAGACACTTCTCTCAGGAGAGTTTTCCACGTGCTGGTCAATGGCTTGTGGGACAATCATCCCATGCCTGCAAGGTGTAGATACTGCTTCTGCTGAGGTGCAAATCTTGAATGTGAAGAGGTGACGAAGAAGGGCATTTGTTACACTGTGAAATGTGTACCACACTACCACACCATATAGCAGGCTGCAAATGGGAAAGACCCACAGCTGGGAGATGTTGCTGTCAAGATTTTGTTGAAATCCTATCCCATGGATGGAGCCACAGGGTTCATCCTGACCTAGTGAGCAGAATTTAATATCACCACTCCCCACCTCTGTCTCATCTCTAACAAAATCTCTATTTCTTCAGGGGAAGATGAAGAAAAAAACATGTTCTGCCTCCATAAACCCCAGTCCTTCCATCACAGATGTGACGAATAAAGGGAGGGAGAAAGAACCATATAAACAGGCCCCTTGAACATAATTGAAGAGCCAGACTAATTTGGCTTGTCTTTATAACAGGCCAGAGCTGGGCACTAGGCTTACCCACAACAGATAAAGATGAGTAACTACATAATGAGGTTAAAATATTCATTAAGCTAATTGCGTGTTAATTAAGTAAAGGATGCTATTAGGGATCCATTGAGCTCCATCTGTGTGTGCAAACAGGAGTGAGAATAATCACACCAGAAAGCAGAAGAAGAGACATTGAGAGCTCTGGGGCTCCTGGCACAAGGGAACCAGGGCTGGAAGGGACAACCAGTGGTGGCAGCTCTGGGTCCTGTGGGAGCTGTCATCTGTGAAAAGGAGGGTGGTCTCGTGAGAAGAGGGAGAAGTGATATTGAGAAACTCTAGGTGCAAAATTCACATTGTAAACGTGCGTGTCATTTCTCCATATTCGATTTCCAGATATGTAAAACAGGAACTATAGCTGTCTCTCCAAGTGACAAAATTAATTAGTAAACTCAGGGACGGGTCTAGCTAAACCTCCCTTCACTGTTGTATCTGTTGATTTTACCAGAACTGCTTGCAGGGACAGAGATCCATCATCCCAGAAAGTGCCATAGGGCACTGGAAAGGTCCATTTTTGAAAATGGCCTACAAGAAGTCTAAAAATAAGGAGGCAGAAATTAGTCTTCCCTTTAAACTTCCTCTGTCAGCACCACAGAGGACAGTTTTTAATAAATACTTCTTCAAAAAAAGGAGAAAAAAAATCCATCTGACATAATTATGGCCAATGCTCCATAAGGCAGAATAGGGAAAATGCCTACATATTTCATGTTAAAATTCATTAATAATGGAAGGCAAGGATTAAATTATATAACTGCCACCTTTAAGTTAAATAATATTTTCAGCAGAAGGAAAAGGAGATGGGACAACTCCATAACCAACACGTTTATTTCAGCACATGAATAATTTAGGCAAATAATACAACAGCCTTTTAAAGGGAGAAGATTTGACGAGGAGGTTGGGTTAGAAAGGACTTGCACTGCATTGGATGATTTGAAGGACTGGGAGAATAATTCATATTCAATCATTCATTTGATTAATTTCTCCTTTCTTTCAGGCCATTAATGGGCAGATTGTTCTTTTCGCAAATGCACTTAGAATTTGAAGTTACTGGAATAAATCTGGTCCATGGTTCCCCTTGAGTGGCCAGTTTCTTGCAACAAGTCAATGCGCAAAACAGAAACAGGTTTGGATGGGGAGGTCACCTCCCAGTGGGTTTCTCGTCTCAGACCACCTCCTTAAGCACTTTTTGCTATGAATCTGATTTTAATGTCTCCTTGTTCTCCTGCAATAACTGATTAAAATTTCTACTTTCCCAGCTCACCCTGCTCATCCCACATGGGCACAAAGTAGAGGGCAAAACTGGAGTGAACATGAATGAAGCAGATTCATTAAAAGTTTTAGACCATTATTGACGAAAAATCAGCTTATTGTGTTAGCTTGTCCCTAGTGAGGCTGGCGTTGGTCCAAACTACCATTCTGATGAGTGGGAAGGAGAAGAACTGCCCAAGTCATTCACACTTCTGTGGTGAAACCTGACAGATGACGCTTTACCCAGGGGCTGATTACTGTCATGGGCGAAACCAAAAAAATCCCTGAAGATTCTGCTAAGTGCCCAAACATGTGTGCTCTTATGCACAGCCCCAGAGCCTCCCAGACACACTCTGGCTCGTGAAAGATGCCTAGGAGAACTGGCAGAGCCTTTCACCCAGACTTCCAGATAAAAGCAGCTGCAAAAATTAACAAGATTTCTCTGAGTGGCTGGAGATGCTGGAGAGAGCTCTGTGCGGGTCTTGGGATGCTGATCCCTGTGTAACAGCAGAGCTCTGGTGTCCAGAAACGATCCCTGTGACTGACTCAGCAGGAAGCCTTAATCCTGATAATTTTTACAGCTCTTAGAGGCCTGTGCGTAATGATTTTTGTCTGGTGTGCCTACCCATTCCCAGGTAGATAAATGCCTGCGCAGTGAAAGCAGAAACCCTGTTTGGCACTGAGGTGCCTGCCAAGCTAGAAATCTCAGTGGGCAGCCTCAGGGCTCACTTCAGTTTCTGCTCCACATCTAGAGAAGACTGTTTTGCAGTGAAAGGGACGGCCAGCAAAGGAAGCACAAATGCATGTTGCCTCTGCTCTGTCTGTATCAGGAACAAGCAAAGAACACTCATCTCCAAGGATGCGAATTAATTCTACACCATATTCTCTTCACTCAAACAAAAATAAGAAATAATAAAAACTTCTGAAAATATTTGCTGTAGATTTGAGATCCAAGTGAAATCCAGAGAGTTCATGTGTCTATGCAAAAGGGAGGGGGGGCAAGAAGGAACAAGAGAGGGTGTATGGCTGAGCACGAAAGCCTGTTATTTTATCTGAATTGCTTTATGGACTAGATGACCTAATAAGTCTTTTCCATCTCTAATTTCTCTGCTTCACCTATCCCTAGTTTATCATTAAGGAATCAATTATGCAAATTCGAGTAAGTATTTAACATTTTCCTTCCTGTAGCTCCCTGTCTCACTGATTGTTCCTCCCATTTCAAATCTCAGCTGACATCCCTTACGCCTCTGGCTCCCATTTCTTTGCCCTTAGACTATTAACTCAGTAACTGTGTGATTTAATCCACTGAAACATTTTGGGTTTTCACTTTCTCACAAAGGAGAGACAAAGCGAAGCTGCAGCGTACTGCATTAGCAAAGCCCAGCTTGCAGCTGCTGGGTGCACAGTCGTACGCTGCAAGAGATGAGCACGCTGGCCCAGCAGCTCTGATGACCCCAGTCCAGCGCTGCATTAAGTCAGGAATTAAAACAAGGTTTTCCTTTCCATTGTTTGTGTTCAGTTAGTAGGCACAACATATGGGGCTGAGTTTAGCAGAGTGCATTCATGAGCTTGGGATGGGAAGAGGCAGGCTATGGCGTGGGCTGGAGGAGGGGAAGAGTCGTGCATGAGGAGTTCAGGGCTGGAATAGCAAAAGGTGAAAGGGTTGCAGGATGTACAGCAGTGATCTGTACGTGCTGCACAGTCTCGGCTGAGAGTTACAGCTCTTTTGGATTTTGAGAAGGAAATTTTAACAGTTTAGCGCCTTGGGTTTTATCCTCTTTTCTTTCTGCCATTAGTCTTCTGGGTTTTCGCTCTCACTGGCATATACTACCTTCCCTTCCTATGTACTCGCTAATGCAATTGTATGTAAACTTACTCAAGTTGAAAAGCAATGTTCTAGAAAGGCTCAGGAGCAAGTCCCAGCTAAGTGCATAATTATATAGTACTTGGAGTAATTTTCCTTTTCCTCTGAAAACGCACATTGGCTCTGATTTTCCTATCTGCAGACTGTAAGCTCATAATTAGCAGTAAATTACTCACACAAGTGACAAATTTTGTGCTTTCAAGTAAACAGACAAAATACCCACAGTTTACAAATTGCCTTTTGGTGCTGCAGACACCTGGCTTTTACTGCTCCTATCTATCCCACTTGCAAGAGGGATAAATGGATCAGAAAATATCTCTTCAAGGAGCTTGGATGATGACATCAGTTACTGAGTTACTGTAAAAAACTATAAAAGGCAACTGCTGAGCTAATGCTGGCTGGTCCCTGAGGATTCTGTGGCTTGGCTGGGTGTGAGCAGGACAGTGTGTGGCAGAGGCACCTCGGGACCAGAGGGTCTCCCTGCAGCCACGTCCCTAGCCTGCCTACCCAGAGCAACTGAGGACATCAATACACCCTTGACATAAGAACTGTAGACAGAAGAATTGTTCCCCCTCTCAAACAAGGGGAAGAAACATGAGGTCACACATGGTCTGCGAAGCTGCTGCAGAGCGCTGGAGGAAGGTAAACTTGCTGAGCTATTGTGGAGCAAGGGCTAGGGTAAGCACCGAGGGTGGAACAAGCTTCTTAAAATGCAGTCTTGTCTTGGGCAATGCTGTAGGATGGAGCAATACCGATACAGTTTGTTAGTCACAGTCAAACACATTTAAGTTGTGCTGATAGCCAGATGTCTTGCTGAGTAGATAGCCCAGACAGAGTGGGTGGACTTCAGGGCAAATGAGGATATGATTTTCCAGTTTTAAGGGCCATCAGCTGAGAAATGGCTCCTGGAAGAAGACCCAGAGGTGGGTGCAGCTGGATGGAGAATCATCTGTCCTGACTGGTCATCTGTCTGGGGCTCAGAGAATGGCAACAGGCCTGTTCATCTGGTTAATGAGCAATATGTTTTCATGGATTTGACCTGATGGTGATCAGTATCTCTACCACATAACAAGAAGGTGTCTCAGAAAAAATTGCCACAGCAATTATCATAGAGGTAGAGACGATAACAGAAAATAAATTACTTCTGGGGTCAAAAGGAAGCTGTTGGCAATATGTAAATACAGAGGAGGGGTTGTTGGAACATGCAGTTAGGAGCAGAGGAACAGAAGGAAAATGCGAGGAGAAGATGCTGGGTGAGGCAAGTTGGTTGGGTTTAGAGTATCTTCGAAGCACCAGTGTGTGCAGTGGTAGGGTATACCCTGTTCCCTGAGCTGGGACACTGTCATGGATGCTGCTGTGACAACGTAGGCATAAGCAACGGCAAAAATCTATCCTGGTTTCAGCTTCATTGGTAATGCGGGAGGAAAACCACATAATCTACTCAGCAAGAAGAAAAGAACAAAAGAGAAAAGGAAAGACATTAAAAAATGCATTAAAGAAAAATAAATAAAAGGGGGAGATTACATAAAACCAGAGGTTGCAGTTGGCCTGGTATCATAACCCTTTCATTATTACATAATAATATGTAAGGAGTGTTTGCAGGAAAAGATATGATAAAACAATTAATCTAGAACAACCAAGCAAATAGAGGCAATCCTTTCCTCTCTGTAGCATCATGTGAATACATTAGAAACAGGGCTGATCACAGAAGCCTTTCATATAGAACTCACCCACATTATTAAAGGTGGACTAATATTTTCTAAAATATATATGTATTTAGGAACACTGCTGAAGTGCTGAAATAATAGTACTTTGCGCTTTTGTGGCGGTTTCTTTCTGAAGGACTGAAAGGACTTTACAAAAATGAATGAATTAAATTTCTCCAACCTACTGTGAGGGAGATAACTACTTTTACCTTATTATACCAAGGGGAGGAGGGGAAACAGCAAGACAGAATAGTTCAGCAATTTGACAAAAGTCGCACAGTACATCTGATGGTCTGAATGAATTTAAGAATGAAGTTGGGAAGTTGCTCCAGAAAGTATGCAGCCTGGCTGATATCAGCTCTACGGAGAATCAGGGGGCAGCAGATGTTGCAGCAGCCTCTGAAATAGGTGTTTGGGAAAGCAGAGCAGGGAGTGTTGGTTACATGCGATGAAAACAAGACTGGAATGACAAAATAGCTGAAAGTTGCAGATAGAACAGGGACTCTGGAAGGGCATTTGCAAAACCACTTCAGTCTATTAGCACTCTTTGAGTGTGTCAGCAAATATGGAACAAATGAAAATTGTCTGCCTGTTTTCACTTGGATTTTCAAAACATTCTCGACAGGACCCAAACAAGAGGGCAGGCAATCAGGTACTCTATTAATGAGAACATCATGCCACGGCAAGCAGACAAGCTGGCTATGCATCTGAAAAAAATAAACATGTAATTTAGCATCTAGTTTGCCATTTCCAACGCAGCAAAGTATTAGTAGCAGCATGCATCTAGGTCCTAGGAAGATCTGTATTGGTTTGTAGATTAATAAAAAATGTGGTAAAGGCGAATAGTTGGTAAGGTGGCAATATTTGCAAATGACAAATATGCTTTGTCAAATCTAAAGAAAGATGCGAGGAATCAACCGCATAAGGGTGTAAAGTTTCTTGTAACATTTGCACGTTTGAAGTATTCATTTGAAGTATTCATTTGTGTTCCCAGGTTCAAAATGAGAAAGATTTGATGTCCTCCTAGGCTGCAGTCTACATCCTTGTAGTGCCATGCTCCTCTGCGGTCAAACAGTGCTCTCCATTTGTTGGGGCATGTATAGGGAGTAGAGTGGAGTTTCTTACTAAAACCGGTGTGAGATCAGTATGTAAGCGCATTATGTCCAGGACATTGTGTTCAGTTCTGTATTCAAAGAAAATTATAGCAGAAATCAAAGGGGTCCAGAAATAGTCAGCACAATTGTTTCAAGGCATAGCATAACTTTCATGTAGGAAGCAAATTAGAAGGCAGGTGTATTTATTTTAGAAATCATATGAATAAAATAGTCATTCAAAATAGTTAGAATAAATTATGTAGAAAAGAAAATTCAGTGTTCCTATTTACCTTGTCTTTCACACTCCAGCACCAAAGGCACATCTCATTAAGCTGAGCGATATGGAAAGTATGCCATCAAAGGGAATACTTTTCCTCAGGCATCTTCTTTCACCTGTGGAAATCTCTGCTACAAGATATCTCTGAGGTGTGGGGTGTGGAAGGATTTAAATAAGAAGGAGATACTTGTGGATATTGAAATTTTCCAGATTTACAATAGGAGAAGTTAAGATAGAAATGATGAATATAGAAGATTCACACTATAGCATGTAAGCCAACTGCTAATGAGGGTGCTAGGGAAGATATTTCCCTAAGCAATGGTTATCCTTAACTGTCCAGCGTGAGGTCCTGTGAGCCTTCCTTTGTAGCTTCTGGTACTCACCAGTACGAAAGACGAAATACCAAACAAATGGATAATTGGCCAGATCAGAAGTGGCATTTCCTGTGTTCTTGAACCTTCTTCTCCTCTGTTTCTTTCTAACCTCAAGGCCACCCTTCTTGTCATCTAAAGTGCATGGAGGTACCGCTGAATCATTTAACATTTCTATTGGTGTTTTTTTGGTTCTTTTAAGCAATTGAACTCACGGTGCCCAGGATCAGGCTCACTGCCAATTTTGACTTGACCTGGTCACAATTTTGCAAGCACTGTCAATGCCAGAGCGACAAATGGAATGGAAATTTTAATGATGTTAATGAATAAAAGTTTAAGATGTGCTTCCTGCACCTGGGCAGCAAAAGTGCATTTATAATTGCTTGCCAAACAAGCCTCCTGGCTGCATTCTATCTGCCTCAGGCAAGCAGTTAACTGAGGTTCTCTTCTTTCACCAAGATTATTTTTGAGCGAATACTTCTGCTAGTGAAAGGTATTAGACTGACAGCTCTGGAGACTGAAGTCTTCTATTATGTGACAGAAATGAAAAAATCTGTAACAACAGTTTTTATTAGGTCACCTAGTTCATTGCTCTGTCAACACAGGGTTGTTCTCTATAATACATTCTTGAGTGATTTTTTTTCCCCCACTTCCTCCCACTGCCGCTCTTTAATACAAATCTCTAGGTCTCTTCCATTCCGCTGTGTGCAGCTCTGATCCCTACCAGTCTCTTCCAAACTGACATTGTAGAAAAACCCTTTTGTATGCATGTGCATCTTCCAGGCTCCAAAAGTACATTAGAGAAGGGGCAACAAGAGAGTTTGGAACCAGCAGTTAAGATACTGAGGAAATGTCAGATAGGTAGCAATTTCTGTGGGCCAGTGTTTTTCCTCATAGACACCTCCTGAAAGGAGACTTCAGATCAAAGTTCTTTCCCTTGCCCTAATGCTAATACAGTATTGGTATTGTTTGGATGACCACCACCTTTTTACCAGCGGAGCACCCTGAGAATGCATCATGGCAATGTTGCTGCTGTTTAAAGAAAGAGAACTGAGTCACAGAGGGCTTAAGTGACTTGTCTGAGCTCCCAGTGGGTGAAATGTGTCTAGATTCCTCCCTACCTTCTAGCTCAACCCCTTAAAGCCTCTTTGGGGACTGGTTCAGCAAAACTCAACTACCAGTGAATCTTTGTCTGCATAACAGCATGGTGGTCCCATACCAATGTAGTAAGACCAGAAAAGCCCTGGGCTCAAAGAGTTCATCCAAGAAACATAAAGTCCTAGTCAAGTCCTGCATTGCACAGATTTCCAGGCATTCCACCGTCCTCTGAGCCCCTTCTCCCCTTGCATATTGCCAGAGTGCTGGATTTATTGCCCTGGTATTGTAACATATGGGTATTTCTTCCAGGATAGGTCCTTCCCTTGTATCAAAGTTAAATCAACAAAGAGATGAAAACCGGAGCCTGCTTAGCCTGGTGAGAAGAGTCTGACAGCTGTTGCTATTTAGTACAAGAATGGGAATGGGAGCAGAAACTACAGTAGGGATGACCAGTTTACAGAGATGCATTTTATCTCAGTTCTGAAATCTTGTATCTACAAATCATTCCAGCAGCCAGCTGCAATTACAAGACACCCTTTCTTATCAAACTCCCTTTGTGCTACCAATTCTTCTACTCGAACAGACTAGACAGCTTCCTCCAGAGAGGCACCCTGAAACCCCTTAACTTCAAAGCAGCATTATATCAGTATACAAAATGGCCAAGACTACTGTCCTGACATGATCCAGTTTGATTAGCATTTGGGTTCCTGCCATTTAATTCTATACGTCGGGTTTATAAAGGAACCTTAGCTGGCTTAGCTGTGTCAAAGAGTAACCAGGTGTGCTCAGCAGGGAAATTACAACTGACATTCGTTGCTGTGATAGTGCACATGGATAGATCCTAGATTGTGTGCTAAAAAACACAGGACATTTTCTGTTCTTGCTTACCATAGAGACCATATATCCATCATGCAGTGCAGCTCACGCAGAAATTTCCAGGCTTGCAAGCCATGACTTAGCTGTGGTTTTGAAGGCACAGAAGCTGCGCTGTGTGGTGCTGGCTCCAGAGAGTAGGTCCTGCTGGGAGCAGTCTGCTGGAGTTGCTGTGCCACTTCCATGACCCAGGCTAATGTTTCCAGGCAGCACCCTGCTGCTGGGCTCTCTTGGTGCTCCAGTACAGCAGTCTGCTGTGCCATGTGGACATGCCCACGGGTCACGTGCCAAAATCACTGAGTTCCTCCCAGCTCATGCCACAGCAACTGTGCAGCATCCAGTTGCATTTATTGAAAAAGAGGGTGGTTACAAGAGGGTGCAACTGACAGTCTCTAGGAGCCCGAACAGGAGAAAGATTTGTTCAAGAAAGCCAGCACATGAGCAGAGCTTAGAAAGGAGTCTGAGACTAAAGACAGCCTCTGTGCGGATTTCACTGTGCAGGAGAAAGGTATGTGCACGGACCAGATTCAACAAAGAAATAGAGGATAGTGGAAGTGCACCTATGCTGAAAAAGAGTCAGCAAGGCACTTTAAAGAAGGCGAGAATCTGTGATGTAAATACCGCTTGTGTCAGATGTCTGGACCAAGCCTGGCCACCTGGCCTCCTTCTGTCTGGTATCGTTACTTTGCACTCAACAGAACAAGGGCTGGCCGGCTATGCAAAGACACCTGGAGCCTGCCCCATCCTGGAAGAGAGACCTGGCTTCCAGCCATCCTCACGCGCCACAGAGCAGCCAAGGACAGGAGCTGCGAGGACCACCCTGGGGTCTCGTCCACACCATACCCACAGCACTCATCCAGGATCACACCATCTTGTGCCCTGGCATAATTCATGCCCTCTTTAAGTGAACAGTTTCCAACAGAGTAACACAAGTGATTCGTTCTGTCTGACAGTCTTTCACATGTAAATATTTTATATTCCTATTGAATATTTTTGGTTGATTATGAATTCTTGATGTGATGAGGACCTTGCTATGTATGAGATGCAGGCAGCAGCAAGGACTCGGCAAGGAGGAAAAGCATTCAAGAATAAAAAATAAGATATCATTACAAACTACAAATTAGAAAGAGCTGGGATAAAAACAGGTACATATCACTCTTCCTTCCTTTTCTGTCTGGACACTTTCAGAAACTGTCTGGAGCTCGCGTAAGGAGCTTTGCACATGGACAGATGTGGAGCTGGCTGCCTCTCTCTCCTTCCCCTCCTCTCTCTCTTCATCTGATATAGTTTTAGTTTCTTTACTCGTGTTGAAAGATGCAACACCAACAGCCAAAGAGACCCAAGAATGATGTCACTCCAGAGTTTCTGCTCTCTTTTCAGTTTGACACTGTTTCTGCCTTGCATACAGAAACGAAGCCTATGCCTCTGAATCCAAGCAGTGAGTCTAGACTGAAGGTAGAGGATTTCTACAGAAAGTGACAAGATTTGCGCAAGACATTGATTACTTTTATACCCTTGGTACTGTTAGTGGCAGTAGAAGCTTTGTGTACAAGTACCGAAATATCTCAGAGTCAACAGGAGGGACCTTCGCTAGGTGGCAAGAGGTGAGCTCTATCTCAATGATCCAGTTACGCAGAAGGACTTGCACACATGCAGAAGTGAATGGGTGAAAAATGTTAAGTCTCAGTCAAATTAGGAGAGAAATTGTCAGCAGAAGCATATTCTCTTGATTTGAACTGAATCAGCTAAAGGTATGAAGTGGAATTAATGTTGTTTTTCCCTATGAATCCATACACAAGTTTTGCTTCTCTTCTAACTGTCCTCCCCATGTCCTAAGACAGGGACTGGTACTGCCAATCCTTTTCATGACTGGCAATGCGAAGTCCACATCTGTGGGTCACCCCAAGCTAGCTGAGGCCTCACCTGCTGGTCCACATCTAAAACTACATGGGCCTAAATCTATTCAAAGGGCATGCAGTTTACGTTTTTGGTATATCTAACAAGATAAGGAATAATACTCTTTCCAAGGTTTCTTCAGGATCCTGGTTGTCCCTTGTCCCTGGGTCCAGCAATTCCATCTCCATAGAAATCCACTGACAAAGCGCCACACTGCTATTTGCAGAACCATCTCTCAGAAGCTTCTAGGGAATAGCAAAGATTCCTTTGTCGTTGTTTAAGTGGTGACAGAAGAGAAGCTACCATTGTCTTTGCAAGAGTAGAAGATAATTTGGACAGACCTGAACGAAGAAGTCGATGCAGGACATGCTTAGCTGTCCCAAGACCCATCTTCCAGACCTGTCCACCTCTGCTCATGCATCTCTAAGTGGCTGTCTGCAAGAACAGTCCCCCTATGACTGTCTGCTTAGCATGTTGCCTGCAAAGACAAACCATCCCACTGTGCACCAGGGAAACATGGGCCACCAGCAGAGCGAGGGGACTCCTCAGCTGCTCAAGCCCAGATAAGGATTGCACAAAGGGCCCTGGTTATCTGGTTCCTGTCCTGCTGGCATCACAGTCCTGCACTGAGCATTAGGGTTTCCATGTGTCCCCAGGGTGCGGTACACTGACTTTGCTTGAAGTGCAATTTAAGACTGATGAATTCATAGGTTTTAAATCAACTGCAAGCATCCGGGCTGGCCCCTTGATGGAGGCTATTAACTTAATGAAACTGAAAGGCTGTGAAGTCAGATAACAGACATTAGAGTCTTTATTTACCTAGAGATTTAAGGAGACCTTTCTGAGGTAGCACACGGCTTCTTTTTTGAGAAGTGTAAGCTACTGCCTAGTAGCACTTCCCAGGCACATGCACACACAGACAGACACACACACACACTCAGGTTGCTGGGAAGGCACTGTGTGCTGACAAGTGCTTGTTGCCTCTCATGTTGGCTGACAAGTGGTGTGTAGTGGCATGAGGCGAAAAGCTTCTTTAAAAAGCACAGAATCTGCTGCATAAGCTGTCCAGTGCCACAGCAAGCACACTCCGCAAAAATCGGGATTCCACATAGCCAGCCCCCAAAAAATGAAGCAGCCAGATGATTAATGGGTGCTCTTGACTGGGCATATGCAAAGTCACTCAGCAAGTCAGCAGCAGGGCTGAGGGCAGAGCCCAGCTCTCTAGACCGCAGCCTGGCTGTGCTGGGCACCGGGCACCACAGCTTTCTGTCACACACTTCAAAAAGACGAGCCAGAACAGCTCTCCAGCTGAGTGAGCTGAGATTTAGTATCAACTGGGATGCCCCTGCTCCCCACCTCATGGTTAATGCATACGGTGTAGCACGTACGTGCTCATTCTGTGTGCAAGTGTTGCCCATATCAACTGCTATCCTAAGGATTCTCTCTGATAAGCTCAAACCTTATGTTCCTGCCTTTCTCCCGCTTCCACACACAGCTACAGTGACAGGGTGCACGGTTCGAATGCTCCGGTGGCTGCGCACGAGGCGGGAAAGGAGCAGCCATCTGGCTCACTGCTTTCGGGAGGGAGTGGGGAGCAGCAGAGCAAGCACCCAGCACGTACAGTAATCCCCAGGTCCCTGCTCACACAGAGGCAGTGCTCCAGCCCACCCTGTGCCGCATCCCAGCATCACTGGCAGTACCAGGGAAAGAGCAAGGAGAACCGGTGTAGTGGATGGATGGCAAAGAGATTTAGTGACCCCCTCCAAGCCCCTCACCTCCTGGGCAGTCAGGTCAAGGAAGAGAAAGAGTGTTTGGAAAAAAAGATGCACCAGCTCAAGGTACCTTCCTTCACTGCAGCTGTCTTACACAGGGCCACCAGACTTCACGAACCACACATATTTGCGATAAGAGCTGTCAGGGCTACCGAGTAGCCTCCTACAAGGCAGTAAGGATGTCCTGCTGCTTATGCACTGTCAAAGAACAATCTTAAATGAACCAGTGGTGGTTGGATGTGTTCATAGTTATGCCTCCTTTGTTCAAAAATACCCCCTTGCTCACTCATTGAGGTGAGAGAGGGCAAATTCTTCATAGGTCACTCCTACCCTGGAAAACCCACCACAGAGCCTGGCATGCCTTGCTCAAATGTACTTGGACTCCTCCCAGCACCAGACAGAAGGACTCTCAGAAGCATGTGATAGAGGATTTAAGTGTCAAAATAACTAAGGAGTATTAGGGAATTTATCTCAGCTAAATGACATATGTTTCAATTTGCATGAGGCTGAGGACTATTCCATTTAAGCCCTTATGCAGATAATTTTGCTCCTGTTCACCTAGATATAACCATGTCTTTTCAGAAAAAGTGCAGGGGTCACTTTCTGAAACAGTCTTTCTAATCAGTTCTCTTCAGGAAAAAAAATGGAGCAGTTAAAGTTTACCTTTTAAACCCTTTCCAGTTTCCAGTTTTCTTCTTTCAGTGATGTAACACCTCTTTGGATTTTCTGGTGGGCTGAATGCATTAGTTAGTCTGTAGAAAAAGGGCTATATTTAAATTCCAGAATAATCTTCCACCTGCAGGAAGATGAAATCAAATATTATATCCAAGTTCTTGTTTATGGGCACAGCGGAAACATGCACATATATATATATATATAAAGCCAAAATTCGTTGTTAGTATAATTGAAATCTAAACAGTGTAATCCAAGAATAAAACTCCAGATTTGACTATAACAGAAAAAGGAAGTGTACTTCTGTACAGAAAAAAAAACCCTCAATAATAGTAATAATGCATTTGAAGTGGTTTTGCACTCACTTCTCTGTTTCCACCCCTTTTCCTCGTGTTACGCTCACCCTTCCACTGGTTTTCTGAGACATGATGGTGGTGGTTTCTCTCTGATGGGAGGGGACAGCGGTTGTCATGGTGCATGTTCAGCACCTGGAGTCCCTCACCAGGAAGAATATAATGTTGATTTTGATGGTTTCTTCTTCCTCACTCTAGGGTCCTATGAGGGTCTTTTTCATATGTCTGCTTTTACACCTTGCTCTTTCTTCATCAGTCTGCAACTCCACGTTACATATGAATTTATCATGTATGATACTTTTGACATATGTGAAATACTTGTCCTTTTTCTCTTTGTTGCCCAGAATAACTGTTTTTGTCCAGCTCCAGGACATTTGTCTAGCTGCATTTTTTAACTGGCTCTTGCTGAGTTGTTTACAGCCATGCAGCTTCCAGTGCCAGCCTGTGCTACCTCTTGTCATCCCATACTTCTACTGTCCTAAACTGCATCCTGTGCCCCCACTTCCCAAGGCCAGTTATCAAACCAGACTTACCTTTCTCTGTGCTATGTCATGATGTTAGAGTCAGAAATATGGTTACACCATGGAAAGATAAACAAAAGCAAAACAGCTAGCCCTAGCTACCTGGTCAGTTAGCAAAGCTGTTGTTACAGCTAAACCAAGTAAAGCAAATCTACATGCAGAACAAGACAAACCTCAGCCCCGAGGTCTCGCGGTCTCAGTACAAAGCCTATGACCTGTTCCTAGCAATGGTAACATCTTATTACAGGGCTACAGGTTTGCCCAAGCTCTTTCTGGAACTTTATATAAAATAACTGGACTTTCAACCAAACATACAGAGCTTCGTGACTATGAAGCTGACAGAGATCCACCTGCTGCACCCAGCTGGTGCTGTCCAGGTCTTTTTGCCTTAGTATTCTTCGCTGTCACAAAAATCTTGAAGACCAAACACAAAGACAGGGAACTTTTTCTTTTAAATCCCTGTGGCTTTCATTCCTCCTACTCACTGTCTGCCACCTCTAATTAAAGTGCAAGGACCATGTCATGAGGATAGTGAAGTTGTATCCAGACTGCAAAATTCGTTTCCTAGCCCTGCCACCAAGTTACTGACTGACATCAGGCAAAAACACAGTCTGTGTCCTTTGTTTTTCGCTTTGTGAGGAAAGGATGACATTGCTTATGTATCTGCAGAACTTCTGGAGAAAGGTTAGATAGACAATGCATTGACCCGGATTTGCAGATGTGCTCTGACAAATAAGTCAGTGAAATAAGTGGTCAAAACAGAGTAATTCTCTGGCCAGTTTTTTGCTGGTTGTGGTCCTGGGGTGCAGAAGAGAAATCCTGGGGATCACCAGATGGCAAGCTTAGGTAGTCCTTGAGGGATTATCCCCCTGCAGGGAATGGTGAAACTACAGTTATTCCCCACTTTTCCCATATCCCTCACATGCACAGTGCCAGCGATGGGCTGGGGATGATGACCTAATCCGTGAGACCTGTGACAGCTGAGTACGTGGAACTCCTCAGTAGTCAGCTACCCATCCCCTCTGGCAGGACAACTGGATGGAGAAGGTCTGATCACCTTTCAGAGAAGCAGTAATAACAGCAATAAGAGGGGCAGTCTCTCTTGCAGCCTGCCTCCCAGAGTGAGAATTTCTTGCTGAGGCTCTCATCCCAATTCACTGCTTCATGCCTCCCGGGCTGCAACTACAGAAGGGCTCTGTTGTGCTCAGAAACATTTCTAGTGCACAGCTGCTGGCTCCACTATTAGAATATTGTGTGTTATCCACAGGTGAGTGACTTGGGTGTTAAGTCACCTGCGGGCCCCTGACCCCCATGCACACAGGGTGGTGCAGCCTTTGGTTGCTAAGGTCCGGCACTTTGCTTCCAGCAGCTGCAGACCACGTTTCCTCTCCATCACTGCATCACACCATCCACCGCACTCTAGCCATAGCACCGTGTACCAGAGGGCTGCTTCTGCTTGCAGTTGTGCTGGTGCAAATGGGCAGTAGTCTTACTGGGGATTGATGGATATATTCCAGGGTGGGTGAAAGCAGAATTCGGCCTTCTCGTTCTCAGACACATCTCCTGCAGCAAATGCAAAAAGTACTGTAATACGAGTAATTGTGTCTCCTACATCTTACCCTTCAGCATTAGGCATAGTTAGGGACCTGGATGTAGTCCCATATCCTAAGTCAGGATTGTACATTTTGCCTTTTCAGCACAGCTGATAATAGGAATCAGAGAAAAACCCAACAAAATCACAACAAAATGATAACCACTCCTGCCCCTATTCCCTGTTGGAGGTTTGCTGCCATTTGGTTGTTGCAGAGCCCGACAAATTGCAGAGAAATAACTGACAGTTACATTTCTTCTTTGGCAAATGGCCCTCCAAAGGCATCACCCTTTCCCTTTTCATTTTTTGCTTGGGAGATTGCTCCTTCCTGTGCCCTCACCACGGGTTTTCACCCTGCTCGGCAGAAGCAGCCAACTCGCTGTGTGACCCGGTCTACCTGAAGTGGTATCACAACTGGGTGGGGGAACGGGACCCCCTTAGCTTGAAGGCATTCTGGGGAACTGAAGGGGTACTCTGTACAAGATAATAACGAAACTGAACCCATTATGATTTCTGAGAACAGTAATTAAATCCACTGTGAACTACTCTAACCTACCCCTTCTTTCTGCAGTCTGCCTGGTTACATGTCCTGGGGGCAGAAACGCAGCTTGAACTGGGCAGCCACCCCGAACGGAGATCATCCGGAGTTACCTGAGCACGTGCCGTGTCTGTAGGGGCAGCTGGGGTGATAGCCTAGCGGACAGGCATCCCCCTTGGGACTATATCCAGCTATTACAGGGAGTCAAGATCTCTGCCAGCTGCCTTGACCAGATACCTCGGGCAATTTCAGCATTTACCCTGTAATACCTGAGGTAGATTTTACGAGGTGTCACTTCTGTTTTGCCCAAGAACCAACACAGATATTTAGCTACAAGTGAGCCCCAAAGAGGACTGTCTTCTCCCAGCTGTGATGCTGTGAAGGAAAGGTCTATGTTGCCTGCTGCTCAGATGGGGAGGTCACACAGGGACTGTGTAGCCACGTGCTCCTCAGCGAGAAGGGGAAGACCCCCAGCTTCTGGGTCTTGGAGCCTTTCACAGCCCTGCCTCGGCCCTACCTTCCCCACCGTCTTCATCCCTGGAGGAGAACCTGATGGTGCTTCTCCCACCAGGCTGGCCCTGCCCTGTGTGTTTAGTCTTTTCACTCGTCACAGCTGGATTAACCCCCCTGTTCAGCTGCACAAGCTGATTAGTTAAAGAACTTGTTTCATCCCTCTCTAGGGCTTTATTTTTCATCTGTGATTTTCCTCTTTATTATCACAGTAAGCCTCTGCCTTTTCAGCTCTTTCTGTGCTCCCTGCTCACTGCCCCTTCCGTTTCCCCTGCCACCAGCCCTTACCAGCCTTTCCCAGCTGAGGTGAGGGAGCAGGGCCTTCCTGTTTACCCCAGTGTGACACGTCCCCATATCCTTTCATCTCCTCCATTCAGACATTCCCTTTCACATGAGTTAATCTCCAGTTTATGCCTCCAGCACTCTACTTTCATGCTCCCTTCTGTTTCATCCCCCCAGGGCCACATTGACCCCGCACACAGGACTACGCCTGAAGAACCTGGTGCTCCTGCACATGCAAAGGCAGTTGGAGGCGCCTCATCATCTTGCGGTCTCTTCTTACCATGTGTGGCAATCTCAGGTCAGGAGTCAAGGAGGAAGGTGTATGAAGGTAGCTGCCCTGTAGAAAGCTTGAGCATCAGTGCTTGTTTCTGGACAACAGGAGCTTTGAACCATGGAACGGTAGCTCCAACAGCTTGCAATCCATTGGAACAAGAGGGACTGACCCTGGCAGCCTTCCTCAGCCTTTTGCAGGTCCAGCAGCACCATCCCCTCGGCTTCGTTACTCATCTCAGCAGTTTGAACACAGCCCTATTTCTCCTGCTTGGCTCTGTTTAGGTTGTTAGTTACCTGATCCTGACCATTCCTCCTTCCTCCTGCCACCTCTCATTGTTGCTGTCCTTTCAAATGCCACTGCGCGTCTTTCTCCATCTCTGAGCAATATAGACAAACCTTCCAAATGGTGGGCAAGTGAAATGTATCTTTAGGGAAAAAAAAAACCAAAAAGAGCCTATAATTATGCTGCCCCTGTGGCTGCCAGCAACAGCCCTGATTACTTTGATTGTACATTGTGACACCTTCTGCCATGCTCCATCTGTTTGTTTTTAGTCTGTGAATTTGCAGCAGCAAAAAGACCGTGTCTTCTTATTTGTATCTACAGGGTCTCCTGTGCAATCTGCCCAGTCTTGACCAAGGTCTTGTTCTACAGGAGAAATAAGTATGAATAACAATGAAGAGTGGGAGCTGCATCCAGCAGCACAGCCCTACTTTGGGAGCAGAACAAGACAATTAAGGAAAGGATTTTAAAATAATCCAAATGAAGAATACAAGAGAATAAATATTTAATACTCAGTCATGCAGCTTCATCCTCTTTAATAATCCCTAGTATTTCTACAGTGTCTTTCAGAAGGGAGCAGTGTATAAAGGGCAGATGCAAATTGTGACTCCAACAGGCAAAGATCTTCCCTATTCTCCCCACAGGATGGCAAGCGTGCAGCTACACCCAAGAAACAAGGGAGTCCCTTAAGTGGGCAGGCATATCTGTAGCCCCATGGAGCCCTGTTGGAAGAATATATTCTGCTTAAGCAGTAGCTATGGCTATAGTTCCTATTCTTACTCCCCCTGACTCCACGGTCAGAATCGTGCACCGATTATGAATATGTAATACAGTAATAATCTTTTTAAGATTAAACAAAACCAACTTACACTTTTTGCAACACAGTGCATATGCCCCTTTGTGTGGAGGCTCAGAAAGTATTGTGAAGTGCAGAAGAAAGGATTCTTCACGTGAAGAGAGGGCACATTGACCGTAGCTCTACTGCAAAAACTCTGCGTCACCCAGACAATTTCTCAGCCCTCGTCTTCCCCAGGCACTTTCAGGTGCCTGGCTCCACTCAGGAATTCCCAGCACGGACCAGTGCCAGTATGATGAACATACTGGGAAGGGACAGACAGATTATCAGCAGGTTGGACTGCCCAGAGAGAGAAAGAAGGACAGGCAGAGAGGCTGTGTGTGCATGTTGGAGGATGCAGGAGCCAGTGCCAGGGATGTGTGTGGGTGGGAGTATTTTGTCTGTGTGTGTGGAGATAGTGGAGGATTTCAACATTCTGTTTTTTAAACCTTTTTCCCCTTGTTGGTTTATCAGTTGCCATCATAAGCCAAAATTGACGCGCCATGCTCCTGTTGGGCACGTAGGAGACTTACATGCAGTAGGGAACAGGCCACCTGCAGGGTATCTACAGCCTTCTTCCTGCTCTAAGTACAAGCTTGGTCTAGCTTTCTTCTTAGTAGTCCAGGGCTAACTGCAAGCAACCGGAGGAAGAGTGGAGAACTGTTACCAACAGGCTGCATCCCTGTTTCAGAGATTACATGAGTGTATTTGGGTGTGAAGAAGTCCCAATGGCAAAGGATGGATCCAGATGAAATCTCACTCTGGGACCTGAAATGTTTATCAGTGATCTATCTTCCAGAGACTTGGACAAAGGAGCTGCTCTACCACATTCCCTTCACAAGCTCTGCAATCTTCTGCAAAATCAAATGTGTGTATGAAGAAAACACCTGCTTTGTAAGGTGTTCTTAAGGTGTTTTTCCACAACTCAGCTTCAGGTCCTGCATCTGGAGTGGAAGACAGGCTGGCATTTCAGAAAGGCATTTTCCGTCAGCAGTTTCCATGTGACCATGAGTACAACACTGTGTAGTGGCAACCTTGGGAGGAGAAAGGAGAAAAATAAAGAATTGCTGAATAATCCAGGTCGAAGTGATCTTCCAAATCCTGATCACAGGATGGTTAACTTCAAACCTGACTTGGGTTACTCAAGGCATTGTGCAGCTGGGTGTTGAATATCTCCAAGGATGGAGATCCCACAACCTCTCTGGGCACCTCTCTCACGACCACCCTCATGGTGAAAAATTTCTTCATTATGTCCAACTTGAATTTCCCATGCTTGAACTTGTGATGACTGCCCCGAGCCTTTTCACCTCTGAGAAGAGCATCTTCACTATCAACCCTTTCAGTAATAGAAAACAGCAATTAAATCTCTCCTTTGTCTTCCTTACTGAAGGTTAAATAAAACAAGTTCTCTCAGTCTCTCTTTCTGCATCCTGTGCTGCAGCTTACAACTATCTTGGTGGCCCTGCACTGGAATCCTTCTCATTTTCCAAGTTCTTTCTTTTACTGAGAAATCCCAGTCTGGGCACTGGGCACCAGATATGTCCCCATGAGTGCCAAATAAAGGGGAATAATCACTGAGCTTTCCTGATCTACCCCTAATAAATCCACATTGTGGATGTGTCCTCTGCTGTGCTGTGCTATGCATTGCATACACATCAGAAAAGGGAGAGTTTACTGATGAGTGTTGGGCAAAATTTCTTTTTATAGTAAAAAATGAAAACATTTCAAATAATTAATGTTTGAAAATTACCAAGAGGGAAGATATTTTAAATGTTCAGTAACATTTAAGGGCAAATTGTGTGTGTATGCATGTGGAATGTAAGTGAGTAGGTGGCTGAGTGGATGTCAGTGGCACTAGAAAGGAATTCTTGATGATTTTTAAAATAAAAAACGTTAAGCAGCTAACAGTATGAAATAGCAATTATTATGAAGCATGATCTCCTTTCTGAATCTGGTATGAATTTCAGGCTCTGCAGTTATTACTTTTTGAATAAATAGCAAGTAACATCTAAGGCTTTTCTATTTCTTTTTTTTTTTTAACTGTGGGCTAACAGACAAACTTAAGCCATTCTCAAATTCAAATACCTCCAAAGAGAATGTCAAGACCCCTACATCATTACTAATGGAAAAGAAAAAAATCCAAAGCATGTTGTCCAACTTTAAGATTTTGATGTATCTTCCCAGACTGATATGCACTGACCACTTGTGGATTGTCTTTTATTGCAGTGCAAAACGCCTGCAAATCTCATACTGACTTTGCAGCTAGTTTGTATTTCAGCTGCTCATTCTAGTGCCTAACTGCCAAGTTTAGACTTTTTTTCCCTTGCTTATACATTAAGATCCGTTACAAAGTTTTGCAGACCACGTTGTACTGTCAGTGGCATCTGAGCAGCTCCACTTGGTGCAATTCGCTGATAGAAGTGCATATGCTAAGTGTCCAAATTGTGCCTGAAGCAGCAGATGTGGGATTCCCTCACGGCCTCTGGAACATGTGAAAATGCAGTGTGGAGAAGAAGCACGGCAAGCTGGAGCTTCAGGTCACCGTTTCAGGCCTGTGTTGGTGCTGGAGGAGACCTAAAGCTGAAAACCAAGGAAAACAAACCTAGTTGTCATGCAGTAACATTCCCTTTCACTGGAAAACCATTTCTGACCCATCTTCTTCCCCTAATGTCTCCAGTCAGTATATCTAACATCTAGAATTAGAAAAAAGCATGGAAAATGAGATGAAGCATCCACATCAATGGATGAAACATTTTTTTTCAGTTTATGAGTTCCTTAAAAAACTCCAGAGTAAGTATTATTTATTTCATGTAGAACAAACATAAGACAACAGACTACATTCGCATCTCTTTGTTATCATCTGCAAGTCCTGTAGGAGCAGTCTGGACTCCCAGGAATCTGCGGAGCTAAGACTGAAATCTATTGCAGTGATGTATACGGAGTAGATACAGAGCCTGCAGAGCAGCAGTTGGACTGGTATTCAGTGAGGTATGAAAGCTTCTGAACAGACAAAATACTTCGGTCTTCACGTCTGTTTAATAGAAAGTGCTGTTGCTGGAGGACTGATCCAAGTTTCACTTTTGAAGAAGCAGCAGTACTACAGGCCACTTAATTCTGAAACATACTGACCTTACTAAGCAAGCGGTGCAAACAGATTAGACTGTGCACTCTCTGTTTTAAGAAAACCACAAAAGATCTTCCACCCCTTTCGTTGGGAGACAGTTCCACAGCCAGAGAGATGCTCAGTCAAGATTTGCCTTTAGACTGAATAATGCAGTTTGCTGCTATTTTATCTCCCTACCCCTTTTTTACATAATGCCTTCGTGTATGCTTTCCAAACCTCCTCTGAAGCAAGCAGGTGTATATGCAACACCATCTGAGCGTGATGCTAAGGCTCCGGTTGTCCCTCTCCCTGGATGGAGGAAGTTTCCTGGAAAGTTTCCTCTCTGCAAGTGTGTGATTTTCCTCCGTTGCTGCAGGGATGAACCTCCCATTGCGGTTTTCAGAAGGCAGAAATAGGGAGCTGAATGGCATTGCTGAATCTCTAATTTGTGGCCGTTAACAGGGGTCACTTTCAAATGCTTCTCCGTTAATGAAGCACTGGCTGTTCCTTCCTGGTGTTTCATTAAATTGCAATCTGGAGCAGGCAAAGATGCACTGGAGTGAAAACAGGGAGATAGGGGCCCCAGCTGGAACCCTCTGCCCTCCCTCAGTCCCTCCAGCCTCCTGCAGCTGGACCCCCCCCAGTTCACAAAAGGTAAAAGCAACTATTTTTTGTGTTGAGGGGTTTTGTTGTTGTTGTTGTTGTTGTTGTCATCTTTTCCCAGTGCTGTGCCCATCGTTCCAAAGAGAGGAGTGAATATTTGATTGCGGTAATTATTTAATCAGTAACTGGCATAATTTTTTCCGTGATTAATGCTTTGAATAATCATTGCAGCCCTAGCTGTAGGCAGCCCTGTTATCAGAGTCACTTTGAAAACAGCTTTGAGAAGATAGATCTGCATCCTTACAGATAAAATTAGACAGGTCAGAAGCTCCACCCTCTGAAAACTGCTCCTTCATTGAAGTTGGTCAGGGGAAAAAAAGAGATCAAAAATGCATTCTCTTCTCCCAACTCACTCATTTGCACTTCCTTATAAGTACCATGCTGGAAGTGTTGCACCTGGGCAATGTGTCCACATGGAACGTTTCAAGCTCACAGGGCAGATGGAGGCACAGGATGGGCCTTCCTGGAAATGAGGACCAGGAAAAACATTTATACAAAGATTAATCTATCTCTGTCCCTACAGCTTTTCTCATTGCTCCAGGGGAATGCTGAAACAGGGGGATCACACACTGATCTCAGGGAATTGTGAGCTCAATGTGGACTCTGTGTGTTTATACATGTGTATATAGTATATGTGTATACATAAAAAATATTTTTTTAGTTTAAAAAATATATGCACAAGAAAATCATTAAACCTAACTTCATAGAAAGAGAAGGATGTGATGTCCTCCTTGAAAGAGAAAGACCAATTCCTAAAGTGGTATTGAAGTTCAAAGTCAGCCTTGCTTTGGAAGTATTGCTAGTGCTCATTGGGGATCCCTATAACACGGCCTCAGTGGGAATTGTTCAACTCCAAAAATTTTTTGTAACAAATTATTAATTCTGAAAAACAGAACCCCTGCAGAAGAACATCCCAGCCTCAGGAATGGTCTCTTTAGCTCCTGGGTGGGATTTCTAAGAGAAATATGAGAGACGCAGTACAAGTAAATACATGCAATGCTCAGAATGCTTGACACGAGGTGGTGCTCAATGGGAAGTGCCCAACTTTCAAAACCATGGCCTCTCCAATTGAGTTTCGAAACCTGGACCCCAGTTTTACTCATCCCTCATCAGTGCTGTAGTCTCCTGCACATGAGCTATTCTAAACGTCCACTCCCAGTTTGTCATCTCCCAACAAAAAAAGTGAAAGACTGAAATTTTTTCCCTTTTTCCCAGGGAAAGCGGGGAGATTTCTGAAATCCTGAAGATGCTGGGAGAATGAGTTACCATTTCCTGACAGCTTCACCTGGGTCACCGATCCCAGAAATTGTAACATCTGCAGTGGGCACATCAGTAGTTGCGTGACTGGCCCATCAGCAGCTGTGACTTGATCATCAGGTCAAAAACCCAGATCAAGAAGACGGAGGGTATTGTCCCAAGGCACATTTTTTTTACTTGACAGAATGCCATTGGTGTTTTATCAGCCACTGTAAGCTATCAACAACAGCTGTGGGAGACTAGTGATCCTTGCTGTGCTTGTGGCCAAATAAACATATCGAGAGCCGTTTCCATCTTTGCTAGAAGAAAACAGTGAGAAGATATGTACAGCAGGTGGAGAAAATGCTCTCTCTGTAACTGGGGCTATCACTGCAAGGATCGTCTGAATTCGATAAAATAGAGATGTACTCAAGCATCCTGTCCCAGATACAAGCTGAATCCCCTTCTCGAGCCAGTTCTCAGAAAACCACAGCACTGATGTGTATCAGGTGGAAATCAAAGGGATTTTTAGATTAAAGGAGAAGAAAGAAGTAGCAGATTTGTGTGTGAGGACTGACACTACGTCATTCAGAAGAGCTGGACCCAGCTACACTGTGTGACCCCACAGACATTAGCAGGAAAGGACTGAAGGAACCACCTCTATGAGACTAGGATTTCCTGTAAAAAGTACAAAGAAATATATCTAGCAATCTTACAATGTGATACTACAGGTAAATCAGGAACAATGCAATACAGCTACTATCAGACCATCTTCTCTTTGTCTAAACTATGTCCTCAGTTATAACTGAAGTAAAAAATTAGATCTACTGGCTACTTGGCAATGAGGCCATTTCTTCTGACCTTTTGCCCTTGGAAAGACTCAAGTCATTTGTCTCACACCTCCAGTATTTCCTGGACATTTAATTTCCACTTAGCCTACCTAATGCTGAGCTGACAAAAGCTGTCTTGGTAATGGGTACTCACATGGGCGAAACTACTACCTATACTCCTATTGTATTCTACCTCTAATGATTATTGTATAATATTTCCTACTTTCTCTTATGCTTAATACTATACTTAGACCTACTAAAAGAGTCAGGATTAAATGACATGTGAACAGCTATCAAAATGGATAATACTATTCCCCTTGCGTCAGGAAGACTCCCAGAGTGACACGGTCTGGCTGGCCAGTGCATTTGTAGTCATGAGAAACCGAGCAGGCAGATACCTCCTCATTTCTCTCTCTGGAGAAAACAGAGCCGCTTAGAGCGGCTTTCTGGCTGCTTAGCACGCACTGGCCACCTATAGGGGCAAATAAAGTAGGACCCAAACAGTGACTGGAGAGGACCTTTGGACAACTCAGTCTCATTCCTGGACTTGGAAGAGCCAGGTCACTTACTAGCAAAGCCGGTAAAAACCGTGAGATTCATTCTTGCTTATATGATTTCAGAAATAGCTCTCATCTTCTAAAGACTGTTTCTGCCTTAATAATTTACCTGGTCCTGGCAATATAGAAATATGTGCAGAGGGGAGAACATGATCATTTACTGACATTTACTCACTCTTCTCCCAGTGGGGATGCACCAAAGAGAGAGGGGTCATGGCCTCCCTTGTCCATTTATTTAACTAAGGCAATTTGTGCCTGGAGCTGCCCAGCAAACCCAGGGCTCCCAGACTGCAAAGAGCTAAGGCTGCTGTCCTGTCCCTCCTGATGGCAACTCCACAAGCCCTGGAGACACAGACCTCACCGGAAATGCAGGGAGCAGAAGCGGTGTTAAATTTAGGCCACCTTCATTTCTACTCTCTGAGGGAAGAGGGAGCAGCTGCCTATGCCCTGGATCCCACATCTGAGCTGTTTCTCCCTCACGCTTGGATGCTTGGGTATGCAGAAAGTCTGGGAAAGGACTAGGGCTGGGGGCAGAGGCAGGAGAGCTGAAGGACCTCTACCCACCCCCATCCCCAGGGAGAATCTTCCCAGGCTTGGATATATTTTTAATCTGTTCCATCAGCAATAACAAACACAGCCAGAAGAAGTAATAACAGTGATTTTTATGTGTATTAACTTGTTATCACAAAATGTAATCTCTCGATCAAATTAAAGCTGTGTTCATATGTTCTCTTCACTGACCTTAGGCTCATCAAGAGAAAAATATTTCCTTCCAAAGGTGTCCTGTTCATCACTCAGGCACCTAAGCACTTTCCCTTTGTAACTACGTCTTTGATCTGTTGATGCCTAATGACACCTGCCTAACTCTGGCTGAGTCAACAAGCAAGGTCAAAGCAGCTTGAGATGTTTTCTTTAACATGAGATGTCCCGTAAAAACCGCAGTTGAGTCTTTTTGGTATCTGTGCTTTTGTTACTTCTGTGCCTGGGCCAAATTCCAAGCCAGAAGAGTTACAGTCCACCCTGTATTTATCCTATAGTTTCAGACGGCCAAGAGTACCTCTCCTCTTCCTGTTCTTGACTGATACGTAGCTATGAACTGAAAAGTGACTTTAGTAGTTCACAGCAGGGCTGACCGAATTTCAGTGCTGAGCAGAATAATACAAGTATGTATGAGGTGTAGTAAGTTGGTGAAGTTTGTTAGGTATCTTGGGTGTTAGACATCTTGGGTGGAAGACACTTACTCATCATTTACCCAGGCATAACTCCTCAGGCAATGAGTTCAGGATGTCAGACGTCCTCCATCGCAGAGTGCCAATGTTTAATGGCTCACAAGGAGCAAACAGCTACTGCACGTGCTTGCCTGGCAAATGCGCCGTATGATGAATGCTTGGGAGGATTCCCTCCTGACCCCTAAGGCTGATTGGACAATCCCCTGATGCAGGTGGGCTGGGTCTTTGTCCAGTGCTCCAGCAGGCTCTTCCTAACCCACCCAGCAGAAGTTATAGGGCAGAGGTACCAAACGACCCTGCTGTGTCCTTAACTTGCCAGCATGCATAATTCATCATCCTCAGACAACCTGCAGTCCTTCCACCCTTCTGGTGACTATATCAGCATTTGAAATGCAGAGTACTCCTTTAATTTTATTTATTGAGGGACTGATTTGCACAGCAGGGCATCACTCTGTTTATTCTCCACTATCATTGTTACCTTTAATGAAGACAATGAAGAATTTAAAATAATAATTAAAAAATATATCCCCCTCAGTTACCGTGGCAACAAGATGGAGCTTTTTGACACTGCCACATATTCCATCTGTTTCTTTCTTTTAAATGACAAAACAGCTTCCTCCCATACCAGCATTGCATGGAGGAGAGGAGGTTCTCAGGTGAAGGAAAACAGAAATTCTAGCTAACAAACAACTTGCGTTACTACCTTGAAGGAAAGCCCCTTTCTAGTCAAGAGAGGTTTCCTCCCACCAATGCTATCTATCAAAGGTTTCTCTACACAAAGAAAGGCACAGGTCTGTTAGCAGCTAAGCCTCTGGGACTTCTGTCTCTCCTCAGTCCCCAGGCAATAGGTACAGTGGTGAATGTCTCCCTCCTTGGCTCTATCTCAAGCTAAATCAGACTCTGTCAGCTGAATGTCCTTCAGCTTGGTGCAGGTCTAGACCTGGGTTTGATTCAGCCCAGTGTGGAAAGCAAAGAGCAAGAGCATTACATGTCACAACAAGGTGCTTTCAAATAGATTTGGGGGGTGTGGATTAGGGGTAAATAAAATATCGTAAAATTATTATTTTCCAGCCTCAAAGTTTCCCTCACTACTCTCTCACCCAGACTTCCTGGGTAGACTCTTTTTCTCTTCCTCCTCTTTCTCAGACTCTGTTTCAGGGTTTGCTCCAGCCCATCACTGTTCCTAGAAATCTCTTAACTCTCTAAAATGGACTCTGGTCTTCTCTCTTCCCTTGGGCTCATAGTTTTGTTGGCAGATAAACCCTCTCCCCCTAAAGACTGGCTGTCTGCCACGGCTCAGATTTATGTCACACCTGCCTCCTGCTTAGCATCTGACTCACAGTTTAATCTGGAACCATTTGTTATATGAAATTTCCATCTGCAAGATTTTGCTCTTACTTGTATGGATGTATAGACAGAGCAATTCTCCCACATTTGGTGGAGATATTCCACCTCTCATGCTTGTGTTACCGAGAGCGGGACTATGCTCAGATTTTCCCTTTGGTCTTGCAACTGATGGTCCGCAGAGGAAGGCCAATGGACAAAAATGGATGCTTAGAAAGTTAGGAAATGGTCTTATTTGCACAGCAAAAGCAAGTCTTGTCTTCAGAAGTATCTTCAGAATGAAAGAGGCTGTGGTCTCTCTCCCTTTCTCTCCAGCTTCCAAGGCTGGTTTTTTTCTTTTCCTGTTATGTCAATGTCTCCTGTAGTCTTCTGTCTTCCTTGGCGGTAGATTTTGCTTTTTTCATCTTGTGCCCCAGTGTTTCTCTCAGAGTCCAGTTTAACCACCCAGAATTTTAGTTTCAGGCAGGCTGTATAGTGTTTTGGGGTTTTGCCTCTTCTCATATAGTCAGTTTATTCGTTCCTTCTGTCCTTTCAGATAAACAGCAGATTGCAGCTGGAGGGGCAGGAGAGAAAGCCTGTTGGCTTTTTCTCTCTGGGAAGCAATCTGAGAGCCCACCTAGTGATGGAGCAGCAACTCTAATCAAGCCTGAAATAAAAGCCAGCACCTGCCCATGAGGAGTTAATGCCTTTCACCTCTTGCATATATGGATCCCAGCTAGAGCCAGGTCTCGTCTTCACAACTACTAAGGGACACCAGAATACCATCATGCTGGCAATCTCTGCTTTGGAAAGATTCAGGGCAGAACAGTACAGAAACGCGACAGTCAATAGCAGAGTGCAGGAAAGTCTGCAGGAAAGTCACAGACTGGAGTAGAAGAAGGTGCTGTACCACTAACTGATGTTGGACCAGGACATGAGTAACAGGACAGGAGTCGAAGGGACAAATGTGTAGTGGTTGTAGTGTAGAGAACTGAGAAGCAGTAAGACTGAGTGACGGATGAATAGCAAGGTCTGGGTATGGACTCACAAGAAAGAACAGCAGAAGAGGAGCTAAAAGAACAAATGTTGATGACACCAAAATGAGGAAGTCACCAGGATCATGCCATATCTAAAGGTAGTTTCTCAAGAAACCAGAAAAAAAAAAACGGAAAAATGAAGGACAAAGTAAAACAAGGGATACAACGTTTTTGTTTTGATCAGCTCTGGTGTTCTAGCCCTGAAAGATGTCACTGCAGAGGCAGAAATACTGCTAGCTTTTCTCTGTCACACAGAGGTTGAGATGCTCCTTCTCTCCTTCTTCTCTTCTCAACTTCCCCCACAATAAGGAGGTTCCTAGAAATGCTGTTAGTTTCCTGGAGGAATAAGAGAGAGTTATGCGAGCAGCAGGGATATTATCCTGTAACCTTGATGACCCATGGAGCCAGGGCTGGGGAGTGGTGAAGCTTGTCTGCTTACCAGCCCAGTGTGGGAAGAGCGGAAGAGAGCTCCTCAGTGAAGCAAGAACTGGACACTCTTAGAGGCGAAACAGAAGGGCTGAGTGGCCTTTTAACAAGTGGGTAGAAGAACCAATTGGTGAGTAGTAGAAGACAGAAAAAACGGGCTGCTTTTTTGATACCTTGCCTTGGGGTTTCTGAGGGCAATGTGCAGTGTCTGAATGATAAACTACCAGCAGTGTGATATTAACCTCAAGAGACAGAAGGGGAGAAGAGATCTGTAACATCTTCTGTAATATCACATGTGAGCCAGGAGTGCTCGGGGCAGAAATGCCACCATCCTGCCTCGGGCCTGCTGTATCACAGTCGTCCATTGTGGAAATCTTACCTTCACCCTGAGGTGTCCCTTTGTGTCTATCGCAATAAACAGGGCCTCAGAGCCAGATGGTCCCATTAGCAGTCCTGATGCTGGCAAGACGAGAGAACAGCACTTGGCGCTTTATTGTGTATAACTGATGGTTGTGCTGCTAAAGAAGGACAAATATGATAAATAACCATGGAAAAGAAATCTGTGGAGATGGATATTCTACTGTAAACCATATGTCTCTCTCCAGGGCTACTGCACAATCATTACTGAAAACGGCAGGGTAATAAAAAGCAAGATTTCCTACATTTTCAGTAATGTTTTCTGACCACCTGAAACATCAAGTGTTGAGAGACTGGCCAGAATTTCAGCCGTGGAGGCCAGACAAAATGTCCTCATGTCACGCCTTCTGGGACCTTTAGCTAAGAGGAGGGAACCATTGCTGTCGGCCAACAATTGCCTGGCACCCGGCCCTCCTTCTCATGCTGGTGGTGAATCTGTGCCTCCAAAAGAAGCCAGTTTTCATGCAATCCTGATGATCAGAAAGCTAAATGTATTGGCCCTTGGCATTAGCTGTGCAAGGATGGAAAACTTACTCAGAGGAAGAACACATGCACAATCTGAGGAAAATCCAGAATACTAGTGCCAGCAAAGAGTTAAATTCCCAATTTCCCAGGATTCCTGATGACAGATGCAACCCATCAAATTCTTTTCACACTCTCTGATGAGGATGTCCTACAGCGAATAGCTTCTGGACACCCGTCTACCAAACTACATTCATGGATATCAGCTCAGATATTCCTTTGCAGATCTCCCTCTAATCCCCACAGAATAACCTGCTTTTGCTCTCTTAATCCAGCGAATTATTCACCTCAATTAACATCCGTACAGGGAGGATTTACCAGAGGCAATTCTGCTCTAACATTGCTCTGACCATTGTCTTTGTCTCCCAAGTCTTCTGTAACAGCTGTCACTGTCAAGCTTTCAGTCTGCGTTGGCTCTCTGAATTCCTTGATTTATATCTTCTGCAGCAAATACTTATAAAATGAAAGCTAAAAGTGCTTAGCAAAGCAAGGACCAAGATCAATGAAATCAAGTGTTTGGTACTCCCAGCTGAGCAGCAAGACAGGAGTAAACACAATATGCTCCAAGTTAGAAGCAGTTCTGCCCCTTTACCTGCATCCAGGGAGACATGGTGAGTGGGCAGTTAATTAACTGTTGCCCCCAAATACAAATGTTTTCTGCAAATAGAAATAAATTATTTTGAATCTTACAAATCTGAAATCTAAAGTTATAGTGTTTTATTGCCCTGTCACACAGAGCACTATGGGTAGGGAATCTATACAAATGTAAATAGTCAAAGAGTCATTTGCTCCTCTACCTGAATAGCTGGAATAAAAAGTCTTTCCTCCCTTGGAGCTCTGGCTCTTAAGCATTGGCAAGCTGGGAAGATTATCTTTTTACTAGCAACTATGGATGTAATAGAGATTTTCAGTTGGATTTCTGCCCCACTGGGTTCGTAGAAGTGAAGCATTACAGGAGAGCAGAGCATCTGCAATCCCTCCTTCCAAGTCTTATCATCTTCTCCTAGCTGCTAAGAGGAGCCGTAGGGTTTGTTCCCCTACCTGTCTTCCCTAAGCTATTTTTCATAGTGGACTGAGAAGGGCTTAAATGTTACAGATGGCTGAAAATCTTGTGGCATCAGCACGGAATGGCTGTTTTTATTCATGCTAATAGCCTGAAATGAACAGCAGCAGCAGGGACATGCCACTGTGAGCCTCGCTCTGGTCCCTTTAGTGTCAATCAGCTGAAAAAAATGAATCAACATACCTGACGTCAAACACTGTCCAAGGCCTTTTTGGCCCAGATTTCCCACTAAGACTGCTTTGGCTCCCTCAGTGGTAGCAATGGAAAGTGAGCAGGTTCACCAGACAGTTGCCAGCATTGTTAATGTGTTTTTCAGCAAAGCTATGCCTAAGTGGCTGTGTAGGATATTTGTGTATTTTAGGGAGCTTTCAAAGCCTCTTGTTGTGTTTGAGACCATTTGGCTACCAGGTCCCATTAACTCAGCTCTGTACTATAGCTGGGAGCCCACAGGTCAGCATCGCCCAGCCTTTTCTTCACTGTAGGCTTCTGGAGCAGCATTAAAGGTGACTAGCATCTGGTTGTCTAACTACTTTCTGTCTGTTAATCAAAGCAGTAGATGAATGCACAGCATCCTATGCATGTGAGCTGTTGGTTGGGAGACCTCTCAGTCTGGCCTTATACAAATCCTTCTGCATACTCAGAACCCTTCATGACCTGCCTCCTTTTTCTTACTTCTTCCTTTTATTAGCATGCAGCTGACTCTGGTAGGACGAGAAATCAGCACAGCAAGCTGATTATTTTCATTCTCACATCAAGTAATAGCAGTAAATACAGATGCTTGGTTCAAGAGCACCTGTGGAACCCATCACTGGAGTCCTGGAATTCTCTGCTCCCCTCCTCCTCTGTGCAAGACAGGTATTAGCCCGCAGACATTTGCTTGCACATATATGCCCTCTCTACAGCCTTCTCTGTAACAAAGTGCGTAAGGGGGTGTTCAGCCAGGCCTGTGTTTGAATTGTTCATCTAACAACAGAAAGATTGTTACTTTTAAAAGAAAAAGAAAAAAGAGCCAGAATATTAATACTTCAAGAGATGCATTTGTTAGAGACAGATTCCAGGGTGCTCCTGCGAAGTTGAGCTGGGCTAGTATTAAATGACAGGGCCTAAAACTCACTTCCCTTGTTTTTCTGCAGACATGTTGTTAACACCAACCATGATTATGCCTTGGACTGGCATCCTAGGAAAGCAGATGGGTTTTCTGGCTTCAGGTTTCCTGGGCTTTTGGCTGTTGGATAGTACTGCATCCTGTCGTGAGGGGAATGTATTTTCCAGTGCCATAACCGGATTCTATCTATTTCAGTTATAATAGTTCCCTCCTAATTCTCAGTCATGAGGCACTGCGAGGCATGGCTCAGCCTGACACCATTTTATTACAACGCACATGTGAAAATAGCCTGATTTCTGCGTTGAGTTTCCAAGCCAGGAATTAATTGAGCCAAGAACAAATAAATAATTCCTTGTTTATTCCTCAGTTAAGCTTTGCTGCTGTTGTCAGGCCATAACAGGTCAGGCAGGAGAATTGCTCTCTGTCTCAAAGAAAATATTATTCAGTATTACAGAAAATTAATAAATGACAGGACCCCAGAATGAGAAAAGGACTTGTCCTCTTTGTAATTTTCACTAGTGTTAGTAATCTCTGCCCCTTAAAGGTGGTTGGACTACCACTACCACTTTTTAGAACAGTGGAAATCTTCAAGCCAGAAATCACAGAAAGGATAAGATGCAGTACGTCCCTGTAGTTTTCTTCCACCTCGGACACCACAGTGGTTCCCCTATCGGGAAGCTGCAGATGTCATGCTTGGCTTTAGCAACAGCTACAAGGACAACATGCCTTGAAGCACTGAGCTTGTGAGCTGAACCTCTACATTTCCATGTGGAAAGACCTGGGAGTTAAGTGTTCAACAGAGCATCATTGCCTCAGTAAAGGCACGGGATCTGAACCTCAGCCTCATTCTGAAGATCTGCTTCCCATACCATCACAGCAGGAGGCAACAGGAGTTGCTGGTACCTGCAGCCCGATATGCTCTGTTCCTTTGTAGGTGCTTTTGAAAAGCTCTTTAACTTGTCATTCCATTTCTGATCACCAGGGAGTTTACTTTCAACTTTACATCTCGGGTGAGAGTCAATCTGGAGAGCATGGACGTTTTGTAGTAATGTGAGCATTGCTTCTACAGAGTGAGCCCTGAAAGGAGAGGTTTCCTTGGGGTTCAACCTCCTTTGTTGCAGGCTTCCTCTCTCTGGCAACTGAGGAGACTCTCCATGGTCTCTGCACAGCAGGGCAGAAGACACGCGGCTCAGAAGCCTGGCTCATGTCCTGTGAGTGGAGACACACGCACTGCTATCACCCACTTCTGGCTAGGCAGCAGCCTGTAGTCATGTGCTTGAGCTTTCTGCACTACAGGGGCACTGTACAGGTGCCTTCTTGGCTAAGCTTGCTTTCAGGAACTGGCTAATTTAGAGGGAGGCCTGTGGGGACACCCAACAGCCCTGCTGCAGCAAGGGAGGTGCCCAGGCCATCTCCCTGTGCTCAGGGCTGATCAGGATGCTCCTCTTCTTGGTGAGACAAGGGGCTGCATGTGGACTCTGCTCCATGGCATGTGGCTACTGTTACTGCAGTGCTTTTACCTTAATATTTTACATTTCTATTCTGCTCTTAGTTTCAACATTGTTTGATGAGCAATGGTCTTGTTCCAGAGTGGTGGTAAGCACCACTGAAATAATTCACAATTGGCAGAGCCCGCCTGTCTTTATGTAACATGTAATTTTCCCCCAGCTTTGAGACAAATAACTTGTTGAGAAGAACAAAGTGACCATTGAGTGGTGTCCACTAAAATTCTGCAAGAGTATAGGGCAAAAAGCAAAGTGAAATCCTGCACTCATCAGAAGTGTTAGGGAGATGTAAAGAGCAGGACTGCAATCAACCAGGAAGGAAAGTGGCCAGGAAACCCTGTTTAGTGCCTCACTCTCTTTAGGAAAGGATCTGAATTTTCTATGTGCATCAAATAAGGGATTGATCAGAATATTAACAATATCCCCATCCCTCTATGACAGCTCATCCTTGGTACAAATAGAAAGGTATTGCTTGCCACCCGCGGTCTATTGCCCTTGCTGCTTAAAGACCCCAAGCACTTTGCATTTTGCCAGCCACTTGGAATATATATACTAGCTATAAAATTATACTTAAAGAGTTCCTGCACTTTGTACAAATGGCTATTTATGACCTGCCATCAATGTTGTTCTACAGAGAGGCATGAGGAGGGGGGATTGATGGAGCACTGAGCCTAATCCATCAGTCACTTTGCTACAAATTCTAAACAGATTTTAATTGTGAGGCCAGATTTACTCCAGCCATCTGTATGGCAAACATGTCTCCCTGCTGAAACAGAGAAATACGTTACACTGAATGCTCTTTTGCAATGTATATGTCGTATCAATGTCAATAAAATATTAGTCACAACAAAAATGTAAGCCTGTCTGCTGCATAACAGAGAGCCCCAATGGAAGGCAACACTCCCAGATTTAATGCTGGCTAAACTTCTCAGTTTCACAGGAAATTAATGGGGCTGGGGAAGAGCCTTGCAATTAGAGGAGCAGGGCTACAAATTCTTGCCTTGCTGTTGGCTTTCTTTATTGGAAAGATCTCAATGCTCTGAGCAGGACTGGGCTGACGTCTGGAATTGCTGGGAGCTTTTATTTCTCCTCAGAGCAAGAAAAATAAAGCCACTGGCACAACAAGCTTGCCTACGCCTCCACTCCCTGCTCTGCCAGTGCACCCCAGGTTGTTCCCCACCCAGAGCAGTGGATTTACTCCCTGCAACCCCTTTAAACCATGACATCACTGCTGAGACTGCCAACACGGGAGCCAATTAGGTGGTGCTACAAAGATGTTGATGCCTGTGGTCTGAGATCTATCAGCTCATCTCAAATATCCCCTGAACTGCCATGAAGTGGTAGCAGCTTTTAATCACTGCTGAGCTTGACTCAGTTCAGACCATTTCCTTGAGCTATCAAGTCCTTTCGTCCGCCTCACTTCCATGATGATTAAAACTCTGTATACTGCAAGAAGACACTATCTTCTTTAAATTTTGTTACTTTCCTCATCGCTAGCTACAACAGAATTGCTCCTGAAGATCTTTAGGTTAAGTGACTTTCATGTAACATACCCCTCTCTCGTGCTCTCGTGGTAGACTCAGCCTGCCACCTCAGACCTCCAGACAGCCTGGCACAGTCACCATGCTTGAGACCTGGCATCCAACCCTGCCACAACTGAGCTCGCTCTGGTGCTTGGAGAGGCATCGAATTACGCTGTCCTCTCCACATTACCATAGACAGACCCTCTCTGCCACTCAGATCTGTTTTAAACCAGGTAGAACAGTTTTTCCTTGCAATTCCTAATGCACGTTCTAACGATACATGGCACAGACTGAAAGTGCCCAGTACAGCCTGAAAGCTTGTTTAGGCAGGAAGGGTTGGTCTCCAGTACTCCCAGGAGCACCATGCAGGTGAAAAAACACTTCCTCCACAATCAATTGACCAGTGGTGCAGGTGTCATCTTTATTATTCATGAAGATGCAAATCCTACCAGTCCACATTTGTATTTTTCTCCTGTGACATTGCAGGTACCACTCGTTCATCTGTTGTGATTTTTGGTTATACACACAGCTGATGGCACAGGACTTTAGTCTAATTAACCTGAATGGATGCTGGCATGCTAAACATTGCGTATGCTGATTTATAGTGGATACCTCAAATGCTTATCTTTGCAAGGCTTTTCAGAATCCAATTTGCTTTTCACTTTCTGCTGTTTACTTGTTCCTTGGCATTTCTCTCTGATGGACAATGAAAACAGACACCTGGCTTTCACTTCAGTTTCTGGTTAGGTTTACTCTGAATTCTGTGGCCGAACGGAGTAACATTTGTGTTGGAAGCCCCCAAAGGGAATTTTTTCTTGTTTTTAAGAATGTTTCTTTCTTTTCTTTTCTTTTTTTTTTTTTTTAATGAATTGCTGTGCAATATTTTTATTGGTCTGTGGTATTTTGGGGGCAGGCTTATTTCGAGCAAAAGCTGTACTGGGACTTAAGGACTAGCCTTGGTGCTTTCTTTAAAATGGTAGCCCCTGGGCAACAGTTATACGAATCTAAAACATTCATCACAGGCTTCCTGTGTGCATGAAGGGAAGAGCAGATATTGACAGTCTCTTATCTCTATTTCTGGCCAGCCTCGCTTGGTATCAGGGCAGCTAGTTCTCAAATCACCAGATCAACCCAGACTTCTGCACCGTGTGATTCAGAGAGGTCTGCCAAAAGAAGAAAATAGTAGGTCAGTGTCAGTCCTTCTGCGTTAACCTGGCGATGTTTGTTGCACAGGTGAGAGCCTCGTCTCCTGGGTGATATTGAACAACCCAGGAATGACTCCAAACTCCTCAGGCTTTGCTCTCGCTAGGCTGTCGGCACATTTCGCCCTTCTCTTATTAGTGGTGAAGTGAGACAAGTAGTATATGGATGCAAAGATGAGAAGGGATCCCAGTGAGGCACACAATAGTTTGGCAGTTAAATTTACCATCAAAAACATTCTAATATATTCTAGAGGCATTTTAAGTGCACTGCATTAAACACAGCTGGTAATACAAAAACAGAGCAGAAATATGGCTTTGATTTGCTTGCCTGTGTTTTATTGTTCCAGTGTGTGCTCTGCAAACCACGTGAGCATTTGCATCCAGGATAAGCCATTAAGTGACAGTGCAAGTCAGCAGGCAATGTTACTGCCTCTAGGCAGGAGAGTCGGAGGTTCGGATTTTCCTTCAAGCTCATATCTGCTGGCAGGACAGCAGAAAAGGGCTGGAGGGATAAGTTGCTTTTTGGACCAAGCACTAAACACAGAAACATTATGAGATACAACAGGGTGAAAATGAGGTTGCACATCACTCATTATAGCAGAGTACGTACACCTGACATATAAGAAAACTTATTAAAATGACAGTAGAAAGTCAAGCACTGAAAAATTGGGAAAAGGCAGGAATCTTCAGGCAACCATTAGTTTGCTCCCTTATGCATTAACTACGTAACTACACAGAGTTTTCCCTGCAGGGCCCTGTTTTATTCACTGCACAAGGTAGGCAGCGCTAACTTAATAAACAGCATTTCTGTATTTCCTTTCCCCTTGGTGTTCACTCTGCTGCCTACACGGTTGGGTTCCTCAGCTCCTGTGCCCCTCCCCCCTTCTCGGTCCCAGTGCTGCCAGCCATGCTCCCTGCCCTTGCTGGTGTCCCATGACAGATCTTCTCCTCAGATTCAACATCGAGTCTTGCTGCCCCTGCCCATCAGTGCCCCCAAGATACCTTGTCCCATTAGTCTCAGCTCCCCAGTATCCTCCTTGACTCGCATCTGAGAGTTGCTGGCAGAGAAAACACCGCAGTCCTGGGGCATGATTCATCCTAAGCAGAAACTTAATATAGATCAGATGCATTGTTCGCGATGAGTGCCACTAACTGCAAACAGAAATAGAGTGCAAGATGAATGCCACACTGGTGGCCAGGAGGGGGAGATCACACCATCACCTAGACAGTCTCCCTCTCCTCGATCCCAGTCCCAGCCTGACTCCCTGATCCCACTTCCCTCACCCAGACCATTTTCCAGGCCCAGCCTCTTTGCTCATCATGTCTCAGTCTTTCAGCCTTCTCCAGATACCAGCCCAGTTTCCCTCTCTCTTTTGCTCTCACCAGCTCCCAGGTGAAGCTCCAACCCTCACCAGGCTCCTGTGCAAATCTGCTCCCCAAGCATTCAACGAAAGCTGGTTCCACATGGCTACAGCTCTTGTATAGAAAATTCTGCATAGCCTGGGGCATTAAACATGCCCAGGACAGACAGACTCTTGGGGGAACATTGCTTCTACAACCCGAGTAATTTCCGGTAGGCATGTGCAAACTCCAGTTTTTGGAGGCCAGATTTGGGGCAGGTTCATGAAGACACACATGGTGCATTCCCAACTCAGACTCCCCAAGTCCTCAATTTCAAGCCCTATTTCCACAGCATGCAAGATACAGAATATTTAATGATAAAGGTCACCTTTATTTTTTAACATGGACAAAGGTGTATTTTTTTTCTGGCTTCATTCTTGAAAACTGCTACATCATTTTGGATGAAACAGTCACAAATACACGTAACATCCAACAGAAGACTGAGTAATCACAAAAAATCACTGCCCAGAAAAAGTCTAACATAACTAAAAAGTAAGATCTTATGGTGGGAAATGCTGGACAATCTAAATTTTACGTGTGGCTAACAACCTGTGCATAAAGATGAGACACTGTCAGGAATCGATGTGTCAAAAGAAAAGATGCTAGAACAAATGCATTACATTAAAGAGTTGTAAATCACCAGTCTCTGATGGCCCAGGTTAAATTCTGAGGGCACCTGAGAAAGAAATTTTGAAGGAAATTACATAATCTCTCAGTAAAATTAGCTAGACAGCTGCAAGATAGCAAACATCAAGTCTACAATTTTCAGAAAAACTAGGGTTACTCATCCCAGGAAATACAAATCAATACATCTTACTCTGATAAACAAGTTTTGTAATGAAAATTTAAAACATTATTACAGCACCACTGATTGAGATACACTAAGGTCTAACAAGCAAATTTTCAACACAGAAAATCATGGTTCATTGGTCTATTGGACTTCTTTGGATAAAAAGGCAATGGAGAATTGGTTGCTACAGGCTATTGGATTCCTACAGAACTTTTGACAAAGTCTTTCTTAATACAGAATTGCATAAAGTAAGTAGCCAGAGGCAAAGCAACGTCATAAACTAGAGTGAGGCTAGAAAGCAAAAGAAAATAAGAGGAATAAATGGCCAATTTTCATTATGGTAAAACACCATCAGTGAGATACAATAAGGTTTAGTACCAGGGGATCAGATCATTTAACACAACCATTGGTGATCTTTAAATGGGAACAAGCACTATGACAGCAAACTGAGCCAATGAGCTCCCTTTACTTGGCCAAGGCTGTGTAAGACTATGAGGGCTGATACGGGTGCCCAGGCTACTCAAACCTGCAGTGGGTCCACCACCACCAAGTAGGCCAGAGCTCAGGGCTACAAACCTCGATTAAAGCTGCCTACACTGCTTTCACAAGCCCACAGCTGCTGTGTTACATCTTTCCAAATTTAATTCAAAGTACAACTGGTCTTCAAACAAATGCTCCCTTAAAAATCTCTGATATTATTTATGAAGCACAACCTTAAAGCTCTGGACCATGAGGATCAACGCTTGTACCAACAGGGATCTTTTCCTGGAAAGCTTTGCTTCAAACTCTGTAACATTTCCACCACATTTTTAAATAGCACAGACTCATGTATATTTATAGCATTATAAAAAATAAAATAGTATTTTTACTACCACCAGTCCACTCTAATCAAGGGTCAAGCCAGCCCAGGTCCTTTGTCTTGGCACATTTGAATAGGAGACTCCTTAAACTTTCTTCAGGGGCAGCCAAAATGAAGCCAGTTGCTCTGGAGGGTGGCTGCTTTAGTGTCTCATGTGCCTCTGCCTTTGAAGTGTCTACTGAAAGTTGCTGAGGACAAGGCACCTCTCATCCCAGCAGCTGGGCATGCATCCATAGATCACAGCTCCCACGCTCTTTGGCCTGACCCCACTTTTTGCTGTGGCACAAGCAAATCTCCCAGATTGTGCATTTAGTGGGTAATAAACATGCCTTGTGCTCCCTGGCATGCATCACTGCTGAGTGTGGGGAGCCAAGGAGGAGACGCTGTTTCCCTTGGCCTCAGAAATGTTTCTCTGCTGCGATTTTCCTCTCTTCTGTGGTGGATAGGAATTGCAACATCCAGGAGCTTTCAAAAGCTCTCCACCCACAGCAGCTTCCCACAGCGCTGCAAAGGGGGACGTAGGGAAGGAGCGGGGGAGGATGAAGAAGTGACTTAAACTCTTCAGGAAGCAGAGCCAGAAACGGGAAATGTTTCCAAGCCCTCACCTGCAATGCAATATTCAGAAAGATCAGGCTGGTTTAGAGGCTATAGTTCTGTGGTAAGGTTTGGAGAGCGCTCTGGAAATAGCTGGACAGTCCTCAGCTTGGTGTCTCTGCAGTATGACAGCAATATGCTCTACAGCTATCCAGCTCCAAGCAGTGCCAGGCACCGGGACACATGCTGCCATGCTCTCAGATGGGGCTGTGTGTTTCAGAGGTGCTGCTTTCTCCTCTTCACACAGTCATTTCCTTCTTTGCACAAAGTGTATCAAGATGCTCAAGTGGAGATCATGGGGGTCTTGGTGATCTGGCGACTCACAGTCATTAGCTGTATGACAGGCTGTGAGAACGCATTCACCTCCCTTCCCCCCTCTAACTCTCTTCTTTGCTGTATAAGGCAGCAGTCTTTCCTCCTGTCTGTACAATCTGATGTTGGAACTCAGATTCCCATAGGGAAATTCATTTTTTCCTTGTTTGAATTCCACAAGGGCCCTCCCCCAATACCATCTTTTTAAGAAGCGAACATCAAATCAAGATTTTTTTCCTATTCTCAGACAGCATAAAAAAATAAATATTTACTGTTGCCTCAGCTATTTACAAAGGCAGGTGGACATTCCCCTACCAGTAAGGGCAGGACATAGCGAAAACCATACTTCAGGGCTCCTAAATAAAAGCAGCTCCACAGCGCAGCTGGCTGAGCTGAGCTCCAGGGCTGCTCCTCTGCCCTCCCTTTCCCTCCTCATCCCTTCCTCCAAGCCTCCAGCTGCAAAGCAGAAAGACAGCAGATCTTCAGATGTCGAACGCTGGTGCTGGCTTGCCAGCGTTGGAGAGTTTGGCGTCTGACTTGCGCTGTGGGGTTGTTTCCCTAGTGCCCAAGGCAGCATGACAGGCTATTTCAGGGATGACACCTCGGAAGTGAGATGGATACTTGGGGTCTGAGTTGGATGACAGCTGCCTAACAGATTGAAAAGAAATGTAAGAGGACAGTCATGTGGGCCTGGCAGTGGGGGACCAGCCCCCTGATTAATATCTTTACGTGCAGGCTGGAAAGAAAGTCCTCCTCTGCTATCCCCCTCTTTGACTGCCTTGGAGACTGGAGGAAGCATTTTCTGAAGCTCCTCTGGCAGAAGTGCACCCGTCACAGCAAGGAAAAAGTGGTCAAAAGGAGGGCAGCTCTGCGGCATGGCACACTCCAGTCTCCCTGGAGCGATGTGCAGAAGGTACCAGCCTGAATGCGCACAGTGGAAAAAAACTTGGCTGCCTAAAAGAGAGACAGTGCAAAGAAAATAATGAAGCTTCTGTATTTGCGCCATGAGTTTTACGCCAGAGAGTCTATATCTGGGGTCACATGTGCCCGGGGCTTAGCACCTGCTGTAAATAGTTGAGGTACAGGGAAGGAGAAAGAGGCCACCTTTCCCCAAGCACAGCTGAAGATTTTGCTAGCTAGACTCCACCATAATTTGAAGGGAAGGGGAGGTGGCAGGGGCTGCTGCAGCTTTCCATGCTGACCTGTTCAGCTGGATGGATGTGGGTCATGCAACTGGCAGAGCACATCAGGATATCTGCAGTCCCCCGGCAGCCAAAGCTAGGAAGACCATCTGCTCTCTCCTGCACTTATAGCCAGGGTGGAGTTGTGCCTGGCCATCAACACATGCCTGGGGATGTTTTGGATCTGTGTGTAAACCATCCCTGGGGAAAAGAAGAGAGGCATCTCAAACACACCTTCTTGCCCCAGACAAGGAGGTTAAATTCATAGAATCATAGAAACATTAATGTTGGAAAAGACCTCTAAGATCATCAAATCCAACCATCAAAAGGTAGTATCTGGTGATACGAGCAGTTGAGACTGTTAGAAACTGAGGGCAATTCCCACAAATTTGGTTTTTTTCTAGTTTGCATTGAAAAAAACAAGGACTAACAATCATTTTGGGATATATTTTGCATTTGATTTTCTGAGAGAAGTTCATAAGTTTGCGGGCAAACCCAACAGCTAATGCAAAACTCCTCCAATGCTCTGATGGGGCACACATGCAGTCAGGTAAAGATCATGAGCAGCGCTTGTTCGACTTTCTTGACAGTGTCAGAAATCCCCATTAGCAACCTCAGGTATCCTTTAAAACGACAGCGCAGCTATGCTTTTAGGGTTCAGGCTATCACCTCATTCTGCTCTAAGTAATATCCCAGGGGAACTAAAATAACATTCCAAGATAGGCTCCATCAAGCTGTCTTCCCTTCAGCTAAGGTATCAGAGACTTTTAGCTCCACAGTATAACCTCATACAAGAGCTTTAGCTGGGCAAAATGTACTGAGTAGGAAGCTGGGGGAAGGTTTATCCTTTTTTACATCCTTTTGTCAATGGTTTTCACTATTAGACTTCTTCTTCAACAGGAATTGTTTCAATTTAGACCCTTAGGGATAGTCTGTGTGTAATTTTTCATACTGACTTAACTATATTATCTTCAAAGCCAATGTAATTAAAGTAGTATTCCCTCCTCCTCCACAGTCACACTTTAACTGGTATAAAGGGACTTATTATTGCACTGCTTACATGAAAATTAACTGCATTAATTCTTTCTTCTCTGCACACCTGTATTATGTCTGGACAGCTGCAACATCACCAGGATATGGACTGGAGATGAAATATGGACACTCTTCTGAAAAAGTTAAACGGCATAGGCAGGTAATACTAACGAGGCAGACCATCTTACACTCTGGTTTCACATGTAGTGGGACAGACTGAGAACCAGCATCTACGGGTGTGAGTAAATGGAATCTAGAAAAGTTTGATTCGGGGCACAGTGTCAAGAAAGCCCCAAAAGAAAGTGGAAGTTACAGCTTATGCTCTCACACCAGCATTAGAATCTCCACTCCAGATGGCAGAGAACAATGTGGCAGTTTCAACTATTGCCTCTAACTATCTCCTCCTACACACAGCCCTGCCAAGTCTCACAACTCCTTGTCTGCGTGCTGAAGTTCGCAGCCAGCCCTCCACCCTCCCTGCCCTGCCTTTCCCTCTCCCCACAATCCAGGTCTCCTTCCAAAGGAACTAGCTGCACCCTGCATCAGGCAAGCACCTGTAAGTCACTACAGTCATCTTCCCTACACAGACACCAAACAAAGTGCAACATAATTTCACATTTGTCACTTCCCAGACTCCTTCCCAGTCTCCCTGATTTGTGATTTCTATTTCAGGAGCTCTGCAAAGGAGCTCCACTGATTAATCCTCACTCTACGAACTAAAAGTAGCTGTAATCCCAGGGCATGGGGGAGGGACCCTTAAACATCGCCAGTGGAAAGAGGCAGTATTAATTCTGGCATGGGAACAGCACTTAGCTTGCCTGCAGAATGACTTAATTTGTTTCTTAATGGACACAATGCTTTGCTGATAAAAGCCCTAAAGTGCATTTAAAAAAAAAAAAAAATTAAGAAAGCGATTGTTCATTCTTTACCCATTGGAGCTGTCATTTGTAACATTTATGCTCCGGCCTGGAAAGTGGAAAGGGTTGTGCTCCGAATGGGAAGTTAACACGTGTGCAGGCTCAGTTACTTTGTTAACTTGGAAAGGGCAGGGAGGAGTCCACCATCAAAGAAAGGCAGAGGGCAGCTTGCTGTAGGAATTACTGTCCAGCCAGCACTTCAGAGTAGGGCAGGAGGGATGCCTACACATCTAGGGAGATTTCTTACCTGTCGTCTTGTGTGTTACAGGAAAAAGAGATGGGACATTTAACACTGCATCTAAATTGCCCTAAAATGGATAGTAAGGCAAGTCAGATCCCTCTGAGTCAGGTTCCCAAAAGCTGGCAGCAAACACCACTCCCTGGGCATGGAGTGCTACCAGTCACTTGGCTCTTCCTTCTGATCACGCCTTCAGGTGCTGACATTTCCTTATAATTGCTGATATCTCAGGGAAATAGACGAAGAGGAGTGGTAGGTCCTAGAGACGCGAAAAAGGAAGAGCTTTTTAGATTATGTATGACATCAGAATATCAACCAAATATTCAGAAACTGAAAATCAGATCACTGCCTGGCTCTGGATCCTGGCCCAGTGCTTTGGTTTGGATATTTCTGCAGGCTGAATTGGTGCTGCTGACCGCTGCCAGGGAGTCTAGCTCTGAGCTAGACAAATTATTTGTTTAATCTAACGTGACAGTTCCTGTGCTTCGTAATGCATGATGGCTACTACACTTCTAGAGACCCCAGGCTTTCAACTTAGGCCCAATATCCAGGCTTTGGTAGCCAGCCTCAAGCGCTGGGGCTCCTGCTTGCACTACTTGCCACATTTGCCTGGAGATGCTGGGTGAGTGCCAGCCCCAGCACTGCCATTTCTGCACACCTCCATGGCTGGCAAAGACTTTCTGGCATCCCCTTGGTATGTGCTATGTGCCAGGGATGGTGCTGCAGCAGTGTTGCTCATGTTTCCTGGCAAAGTTAGTAGGTCACTCCCTCCCACCTCCCCTAGTCTGGGATCCTTTGTTCAGTTACTTTCACGCTGGATTTCTTGGAGATGCATGGCTGCCAGGACACCATCTGTTATGCCTGGAAGCCTCCTCTAATAAGATCAGGAAGGAGGGGAAAGTAACCTCTCCTCAGAGGTTCATCCCTCTCTCCGGAGTGGGGATAGCAGACTGGGTCAGAAATGGAGTGCTTGGAGGTCAGAGCCCCCCCCCCCAGCACAGAGCTTCTTCCCTATTGAGGAGATGAGGATGGAGTAGCAGAGCTTCCAGGGGCTGGGACTAAAGGAGATGAGAAGCCAATGTAAAATATTTGAGCTCACAGAGAATACTTGATGATCCAGGAGTACCAGTAGGATGAGGGAAGATCTTGCAGAGATCAGAGCTATAAAGGCCAATAAAGCAAAGGAACCCGACTAGCTACTAAAAATAAAGCTTCTTGAGTCATACTGTGTTAGCCCATTGACTTCAGCAGGAGAAAAATACCCTAAGTAATGTACAGAGCAACTAGGTACAGAAATCCTGGGCCAGAACTGAAATAGGGGGAAAGTACAAAGGAGTCTCTGTTTTAGTGTCACCTTGTCATGAACACTCAGAGAGGCTCAATATCAGTGAAAGCTGTGCATCATCCTGCCCCTGTAAGCAGGAAGGTCACCCTTGTGTCTGCAGAGCAGGAAGGATGAGCATGAGAGAGACGCAGGGACTTGGCACCAGGCAAGGGGAAAGTCCCCTGACACTGGGCAATTCCAGGCCGAAATCAGTGCAGGAAGCCCCATGGTCTCTTGGGCTTCCCTTCCTCTTGCCTAGCAAGTCAATACGCTGTTACTTTCTTGTACATGAGAAACCAGGGAAATCCCATTCCTAGATGTGCTGTTCTCTGGCACTGAGCATCCAGTCCAAATCCTGATCTCACTCTTACAGGCATCAAGGCAGCATTAACATCATCTGAGCAACTTCAGACTCAGAATGGTGTAACCACAATCAGAATCAGGCCTTCAGTAATTCCTGGCATGAGACTCTGTTTCCCTCCCTCTCTTCCTCCCCTATTTTCTGCAGTCTGTAAGATAATTCACTAAAAATATTACAATGTGCTGTTTATTCCGGCTGCCTCTTCCAAGACCTTCCTGTGTCATCACCTCTTCCCCACTCCACTCTGCGGGAATTTCACAAATCACTGCAGGTTACACTCACCTAATGTGGGGACATGCATCACCCAAATACCCTCTTCACAAACTGCCTTTCACCTCAAGGACAATAAGACAAGATGCTCCCGCTGGCTGGTCCGTTTCTTGCCTCGCAGAGGATGTGTGAGGAAAACTCCAGACGCAGCAGTATAGTGATCTAAATTAAACATACACACAGAGTCTAATTGAACTGACAGGAAACTGGTGTTTAAAGGCAGAAAATTAAAGCTATTAATATAATAATGAACAGTTGTGCTTACTGTCTGTGCCTCTGACATTTCATATTGTCATCTCCCCAGCTAATCACCGCCTCTCCCCCTTTTGTGGGAGTTAATGTGTTTTCATCCATTCACCCAACAAGGTAGCTCTTCAATTGTCTGACAGTTACTAAAACATCCTACCTGCTAATGAGCCACCGAGCTGGAGCCATGCAGGTGATGGAATAACAACTGCCCACCGCTCCGCAATAACCCTGGTCAGGCCAGGCACGGCCACTGCACATCCACTTGCCACTCGCCTTGTCCCCTCAGTTGCGGGCAGACCCCAGTAGCCCCACTCAACTCCCCGGTGCTGGGAGGGACATCAGGAGCAACTCTGTCCGAGCAGTGAGGCTACGCTGCTGCAGGATGAGGGGAGAGCCACAGACGCTGCCTTTGGCCGGAGAGGGCCCTCCCCAGCTCAGGGCTGGGATATTGGACCCTGGCCACGGATGTGGATCCCATCCCAAACTGCTGCACCATCCATGGCTTTGCAGGAGACCTGGCACATCTGCCCATGCAGCTGTTCCCAGCACAAGTCCTGGAGGTTTTGGAGGCACTGCGCTAGACGATGGTCCTGGCTTTCACAGTAATTCAGCTTCTCTAATCTCCAGACGAGAGCTGTGAAGAGTTCAGCCTGCAGCCGGTCAGGCTTCCAGGCTGGGCCATTTCAAACAGTCTCTACAAGTTTGCTGGCCAACTGCTACCTGCCTATTTGCCCAGAATCAGGGGCGTGAGCACCGTGGCTTCATGGCTGTTTTTGCTCGGGGAATTGGGCTCACTGCTAAGTGAATATCTCAGCTCCCCAGACGGGGAGCCCGAGGGGAGGAGAGGAGGACAGGCTTGCTCGCGAGTCAGCAGCAGGACTGGGAAATGGACCCTTGCCCCAGCCCTCAGCACTGCCAATTTCTATTTCCAAGAGCAGAAGAGGGAGAAGGGGAATGAGGCTCATCTGCTTTAAAGATGACCTGTGAGCTGATTTCCTCCACTGATTTTCCAATAAACTTGACTACATTGCTTGAGTGGATTCTTGACAGCCTCGGCATAACAGAAAGGGCACCACACTGCACTACAGTAGCCCCCACGAGGGCTGCAGAAGCTCAAAGCCTGTGGAATAAATGTTACATTAGCCAGGCCAAATCCTGCTTTGCGCTGCCCACCAGTCATGTCCTAGGTGATGTGTAACTATCTTGTTAATAGTAGAGGGATGAGCTTGGAGTTGCCAAATTGATTGCACCTATGACTATTCATCATCATGACGGAGAGACACCTCCTTCTGCTTGCACAGCCTGTGTGTGCAAAGTCCCCTGTCCAGCTGGGAAGGAGGAAATCCAGAAGAAGGAAGGAGGGAAGGAGGGAAGGCAGGAAGGCAGGAAGGCAGGAAGGCAGGAAGGCAGGAAGGCAGGAAGGCAGGAAGGAAGGCAGGAAGGAAGGCAGGAAGGAAGGCAGGAAGGAAGGCAGGACTCCCAAATCCCTCTCCTGATTTCTGCTTAATAGACACTGGAATTAGCTTCAATGGCAAAAATCTACTGCTCAGATACCGACAGTAGAAATAGCATTAAATATTAGCCATCCACTTGCCCCAGGAAGCACCTGCCCCTCTAGCCCACAGCATCTACTACTGCCTTTATAATTCTCAGTACCAGTTCAAGATTCTCTGTTTCCAGTGAGCACAGCAGCTCCAGAGTGAAAGATGAGAAATGCAATTCTCTAATCTCTTAAATAATCATTTACACTGCTACAAACAAAGCGCAAAACACATCTGACTAACATGATGATTTAGTTTACACTCAGTTCTGACTCTAAAAGTTGAAGCCTCTGGAGTCAAGCCCCGAGTTCTGCACTGATTCACAGAAATACAGAAGCAAAGAAATTTAACAGGACTCTACATCATTAATTGTATGGTTTCTTTAATCCAATTACTTTGTATTTCCTCTTAAACAAATGAACTGCCAAAATTTGGCCTGGACCCAGTTGTCAAAACAGCTCAACTTCATCTTCCTTGATCTATATTTTCAGTTGTGAAATCACGGAAGAGATTAGAGGGAGTGTGGGGAATCAAAGACCACATCTGCCCTGAGTTACAACCTGCACACCCTGGTCTCCTTTTCTCCCCCCACCTCCCATCCCAGGGAGTCCAGGTTAGTAAAGAAAAGAATACTGCATTTTGGCTGCTGCAGTTAAGCATTCAGATCTCTGATATACTCTCCTGGTAATGTCAATTATCCCCTCACGCACAGAAAATATGTATTAACTGCACTGTAGTAACCATTACACTCTCCACAAATGCCTTAGAAGACCAATTGCACATTGCTGAAATTTGCAAATTGGCAAGAGACACAAGAGAACCCCTCTGAATTCCAGAGCGTACAGTGTTTATTTTGACAGTTGCAGTTTATTTATAGCACTTGACAATACATGTTCTCTGGTTCTTCTTATAAAACAATGAAGTCAGTATTTAGACCTCCACCGTTAAGCCTCAGAGGGAAAAATAAGTATAAACTTATTTCATTCAAATAAATGTACAGATTGGCAAGATTCTACTACAATGACTAAATTACATCATTAATTTAACCTAGTTTAAACACTTTCTTTGGTGGAGAACGCATAGCCCTTGACTTTGTATATGGTGTGCAAGTCTGCAGAGATGTGCCGTAATCTCTTGCCCCATTCACATAAATTTCTATCTTCTTTTTGTTTAGTACACTAAATGCTTTTAGAGAGGTGCTGCACGGAAGGCTGGTCTGTCACCTACAATTATAGCAGAGTGCAGGCCGAGGCTGCAGAAGTTTCGCTACGCACTAACGCAGCCATAACCTCAATCCACCGGCGCAACTTGGACCGGTGCAGGTGAGCTCCGTCTCCATTCCCAGCACAACCCCCTCCACAGCGGGGTCAGAGTTAATGTCTTGTCAGGCGGCATCACATCGGCTCCCAGGGCCGACCCATTCTTCGAAAACCACAAGGCTCTCGGTCACCAGCAACCTGCCCTTGCTGAAATCTTCAAACGCAAAACCGTCCCCTATCGCTTTCTCAATCCCCTAGACTACTCTGTGGATAATTTTGTCTTCATATAAAAAGACAAGATAGATTCAAGCCCTTAAAGTATAATTACTCCACACACAGTGTTTCCCCTTTATGTCTATAAAGCGCCATACACATATCATGAATATTTCTTAAAACCAGACATATACCCTGCTACTATACACATATCCAGTATAAAAACCTAGACAAGCCAAGCTGGAATACAACTGAAACACAACCAAATTAAAGGCTGCATAACCAAGAGGAAATATTAGAATTTGTCAGATAAAACATCTACGCGGCATCATAAACACAGTCGCACAGTGCCCTCCAAGGGCAGCAAAGCTGAAAGTCAAATAATAAAATTAAGTAGTACACAAGACAGTGTGCACAGAAGGGATTTCTATCCTCTTTATTCTTAGCCACGATACAATTTCACAGCCGCTCTCAAGATTCATCGTTCCGATGTTTGGCATGCAAGAGCACAGAACGCCGTTCTTTCGGGAATTACTGAGCCAGGATGTGCCAAACAAAATCCACCCCAGCATCAGCCAGCTCGTGCCACAGCGTCCGAACAGCCTGGCCACCAAAACATTTCTCATTTTTAAAGGCAGCCAGTATATATAAACAGGAATATCTTCAGAAGGGTGAATTCCTGTAATATTAACTAATGAATCCACTGTAAAGAAGCTGCTCCCGTGCAGCTATTGTCTGAGTACGTCAGGCAGAGGACTTCGCCTGCAGGAGCTGCTACCTAATCAGACTTCAAATTCACCGAGTGTAGACATGGTATTCTTTTTATGGTTCGCAAGCTAGACCATACATACACCGCTGTGGAGGATCTCTAAATTAGTTAATACACCGTTTCAAAAGGAAGAGTTATTTCTCCAGGGATCATGTGCCAAACAAAGGGGGGAGGGAATGCTGAACCACGGGTAGTTTATATGACAAAAGATATTTTTCAACTACACACAGCACTAATTACGAAGGTCCTTCCTATCCTAGGGCTGGAAACTTCTCACAGAAAACGCTCCCATTTCAGAGAAACAACACGAGCTGGCAGGGGAGGGGGGGAGGGAAGAGAAAAAAGTGCTAAAAACACTTTTGCAAGCTGTTAATTTTCATTAAACATGATCTGCATTTTTTATTTCTACAAGGAAGTAAACCCCAGCATTTGTGTCATTCTTGTTCTAACAATCTGAGTGTGCACATTAAAAAAAAAACAAAACAGATCTTACTGAAATTAAGATTTTTGATTACAAAATCTAAGACCAGAAAGTTTATGCTAAAAAATGGCTATGTTCAGGAAGGACTGTTCCAAGCATGAAAATAATAAAAACTCCACCAATACTATAGTTTAACAGTGATAGTCCATCCTTAGATAATACACTAGAGTTAAAAGCAAAAGCACTTAAAGCATTATTGGAGTTGGAGGTATTGAGAAAAATACATATTCAAAATATTTCAAGCACTGTAAAAACAAATGTAATCAACACAAATGCCAGACTTTCATGTTATGTAGATGAAATACATTAATTACACTATGAAACTATTGAGTTCAAAACAGCCTTTGAGCCACACATTTTCTGCAGACTTCTCTCTAGCCAAGAAATCATAATTCCACATTGCAAAATTTTGAAAACTATGAATATTCGACACATTATAGCGGAGAGCACTTCTCCCCACCATCTACACTGAGACTTATATTTATTAAGTGCTGACAGTTAACTTTCACAAGACTATCAGGGAGATCTGGTCCTTATTCTGTGAATTTACAAAAACTGGCCAAAGGAGCCAGGAAACACAACTGTATTTTATTATTATTTAAATAGTGAATTTGTGATAGCATTTCACTCTGCAGCAATGGTAAACCTTGCAGGCAAATGTCTCATTCAGTAGAGATTTGAAAATTATTTTTGTTTAAGTAACAGCTGGTCTTGCCTATATGGACTTAAATGAGCCATGTGCAGACAAACTTGTTTCACTTCGGGTAAGAAAGATTAAAAAACATTAATTCTAGTTAATATCCATTTTGGTCCCTCTACACAGATGGGAAAAATAACATTAAATGACCATGCTTATACAGAGTCAATACCAGACACCCAGTAAAGCACAAATTCAAAGTCCTGCTCATAATGCAACCGATGCGCACCGTTCCAGCAGAACAGCTCAGCTGCAAGTTAGCCTGAAACAAAGGAGATTTACATTCGTTTCTCCACTTTGCCACAGACTTCCTGTGTGACCTTGGACAAGTCACTTGGTTTTTGTGTGCTGCAACTCCCCATCCCTAAAAAGGGGAAAAAACATTTATTTCATAACCTCACAGCAATTAGCAGATTTACTATCAGGAGATGCTTAGGTACAGAGGTCAAATAATGACATAAAGAGAATAAACAGTATGTAAAGCTTTAATTGACTTCTGCTAAAGCTTTAGCAACCTTGCGACAGTGACAGAACGAAAGCTTTGGCACAATAAAAGTTTTATCTACAAACAAAGATCAGGTCTGCCCAAGCAGCAAGATGGAACTAACAGTATTTTGACATCTGCAGACAGTCACGGACGCAGACTTCCATAACCCAATGCACAGACACGACATACTCCTCTATCACCTACATACAGAGAGGACCAAAACTCCGAAGTCTGTAGGTACCTTCTCTGGGTTCTAAAACAAGAGTTATAACTTTTTTATATAATACAAAGCAGGAGAAGAAATCACCAGGTACCCTCTTTAAAGATTTGAAATACTTCAGGTCCAAACAGTTACTCTCCAATTCATATTGACCACTAACCACTCTTTGAACTTGAAAGCCACATTTAACTTTCGTAACTCAGTATTAGTATCAGAAGTCACATCATCCCGCAGACAACAGAAAATTAAAGACCTCTAGAGCGCCAGCCTACTGAAGATGAAGAAGAGGGTAAGAACCACTCAGAAGTAGCCAAACGCTACATTTATACTGCACTAGGACACCTATGAGGACAGCATTGCCTCCACCACGAATGCACAAATTTGTCAAGTGTATTAAATCTTTTTATAAAATGTCTTTGAGTCCAAAAATCTGTTTTCTGAATGCAGGCCAAACATATACTGAGTTTCCATGCACATATTCTGAACCTCTGTACAAGTAACTGTACTAGCCTGTGTAAAATCAAAATCACAGCCTGGAGAGGGAGACATGAGGGGCAAACGGACTACACGGGATGATGAAGCAGTCAATGAGATGAGCACAGGTAAGCATCTGGGGGATACAGGCAAGCTATGGAAAACCAGAAGCAAGGAAGCTACTGAGGGGAGAGGAAGTTCTGGGATAAACTTCCCCTCATATTACCCACATATGTGTAAAACCAACACAGCTGCTCAATCACAGGGTGTTGAGTGTGCTTGAGGTTGGGGGTTTTTTGTTGCTGTTGCGTCGGTTTTTTTTCAAACAGATGATCTGTGGGTTACGCACATGAATATATGGTCACTGCAAGCTACAAAAATAAAAATGAAACTCATTTATTTTTAAGCTATTTCATTTGAAATACAAAATGGTTTTCATTATTTGTAATTGCATCTTATATGTGGTGTTTTAGAAGAAGAAAAATAAAACACTTCTTACTAAAAATCATTTACAACCTAAAGCTTTTTCTTTCAATATGCAGAGCTGCTCTGGGACGTGTTAAATATCTTGAACTCCCACTACTGCAATAAGACTGGAAGAAGAACAGCACGTTGCAATGAGGCCAGAAATTAAAGCACGGCCAACAATGAACTGCTATCAAACACCAGGCACGGCACACAACAGGGGAAAATGCAAAGATGGTGGTGAGGAGTGTAAGAACAAATATCCAGCAGGAAAAAAGAATATGACATTTCCAGCGCAACACAGGATACGGTTTTGGGTGCACATATTCAAATGTGACTTCTGAGACTTTGGTACCCCTAAAGCTGACAGCAGAACAGGTACCAGGTACCTGGTATCGTATACAGCTCCCTGAATATGTAAGTTTTGAGATTAGTCTTGCAGGAGAGAGTGAGATGCCTACAAGGAAAGGACTGCCCCCACCCCAGTGACACCTGAAAAGAAGTCTGTAGAGGCACAAAGGCAGCAGAGAGTTGAGGGGCTGGAGGTCAGAGGAAAGGTGAGGATAAGAAAAGTCATGAAGGCAGGAAATTGAAACTAAGTTCTGAAACTATGTATTTAATACTTCCCTCGCAGCATGCTAATAACATTCATACGAAGGAAAAAAAAAATAAAGGAAAGCAGTGACACCATTAGCAGGCTTCCCCAGAGTAAATTTTGGCAACCTTAAACATCACGCAGCAAACAGAGTTTCTCACTTGCTTAATCTCCTCACGCTCTCAAATTGGCTATTTCTATTTCTTTTTCCACAAGAGGTGAACTTTCCCCGTAACTGCGATAGCTGGAACTCCTCTCACTGTTGTGGCAGTCAGCACCTGCCCACCCTTTTACAAACCAGCTGCTACCGAAGCAAATTCTCGGTGCTTGGCTGGGCAACTGGAACCTCGATAGCCATAAGCAGAGCCGTCCTCCGTCACTCTCAGTGCTGTCTTTACTGAAGTAGGATGACTTCACCCCAAGATGAGCAATACCAAAACTCCTCTGGTCACACACACATACAAACCCCTCCATTCACATTCTCCCTCCCATCAACACATTAAGAGACAGTAGCAATTACACCGGTTTCATGTATTATTCGCAAGAGTTGCCAGTCTTCACTGTCACTCGTTCGAAGGTCGGAAGGAACGCCGAATACTTGTCATTGCATTATGGGCAAAGATTAATCATCACTACTTGTACTATGAACTAATTCTTACCATTAGAAATATTTATAAAGGCTGAAACAACGCTAACTTATTACATGGGCCACAAAGTGCGTTTTTCTAAATGTTCTATATAATTAAAAAAACCCATCACAACCATATTCTATTTTGACAGGTAGTCTGCTAGCTTGTCTTTACCTGTGAATGATGTCAATTGAAACAAGGACAAATTAGGGTTCTAATATTTTTTACAGAAACCTTTGGAAGAAGCCTGCAATCTGATGCACTCACTTACTATCAGAACTTTTGGATAGATTTGCGAAGTTCAGACTGCAGCCCCAGCACCTTGATCATTCAGACTCAGTTATCTACACAGCAAGCCACAGCGCCTTTCTGAGCTGTGCTTCTGGGTTTCTCACCCATGAAAATCAGGATATGGTGGGAGGAGGAGGGGAAAGCATGTGGACTTCATCCTGACACACACCCAGGATGCAGACAGGACAGACACCTCCAGGCCGAGAGCGGGAAGCTCTTATAATCTTCAGGTAGTCGTTATTGTCACTAAAACAATATCATGGCTAAAGATTTCAGAGCTCATTGATTACCTTCCAAACAGCACAAACATCTTTGTATCAGCCTAGACCTCTACTCACACTCCTCATCCCACCCCTCCTTTCATTAATTATGATCCTTGTGACTGGTACTGAAAAAGCGGCTCTGGACCTGTCAGGCTAACTCTTGTGCTAATGCCTCTCTGCAGACTAACAGCAGCAAAAAGCTTCAATAAAAAGATTCACGCACATTTGTAGCTGACAGCTCAATACTAGCAGGACCAACTTAAGTAGTTATTTATAAACAGAATTCTGATTGCTGCTATTACCAATATCAAAAGGCCTCAAACCTCAGCCACAGAAAGAAGATAGGAACAGCTTTGTGCCTTGGCGACTGCAGCGAACACAGACCGGACTGAAAGCATCTTTCCTCTCGAAAGAGCACGCACAACCAAAGATGTTACATTACTACTGTCTCCCTTCCAAAGGCAAAGAGGCTCGGGCCACCATGCAATGAACCAAATCAACCTGCTAGATGTTCTAAACAAACAGTACAAGTTTCTAAAACATAAATAAAAACAAGCTGCTCTGTAAAGGGCAACAGAATATCCCAGCTTGCTGTTTTGTCGGCTAACGTGTGGGCTCCTGTAGGGCACCCACCGAGTGACGCATTCGCTCTTCTCTTCCACTGTAAGTTACTGTTCACAACAGAACTCTGAGCTAAAAAGCTCATAGCATTTTACTATTCTCTGCTTCCTTGGCAGGTCTCTTATTTATATAAGATTAGTGCAGTCAGGCATTAGATTTATAAACCAGAAAAAACAAACAAGGAGAAAGTTCTCACACTCTTCTTTACAGGCCAGTGTCAGAAACATATATACAAAGTAGTATAACAGATAGAATACAATTGTTAAGAAACAAAAAACAACCACATAAACAAAACAACCCTCAAAACAAACAGAAAACTCGTACCACAACACATATACTCTTTGGAGGGCCACCTCCCCACCTGGAAACTACTTAATGTCATCCAAGCACTCACAAAAGTACTGTCAGCCACCTGAACAGCCATTCCTCTGTTCCATGCAGAGCCTCTGAGGACAGTTGCAACACACAGAGGCACACTTCAGCCCCTCACCTTCCCCCACCCTCCTCAGGGAAGGAATCGACACCAACCTGCAGTTGGGAGGTGGATCTAAGGTGATGTCAGCCAATTCCTTCTGAATCCTGTGGCAATAAAAGCGAGAAGGAACAAAGGTAAGTCGCTGTGTGGGATAGCAGTCAACACATATGCCTTCCAGACATACGACCACGGTGAGTTTGCAACACTACATAGGAGACATACACTCTCAGCTGCAGCGTCCTGCCAGTCCCAACACACCAAGCAGGACAGACACCCCGTTACAGAGATGGACAGAAAAGCAGACAGACACCGAGCACTGAACCCAGACAGGTGCACTGTTGTACGCTCCCAAAAAGATGTCAACCACACAGGGTCAGCGGAAAAGACTGTCCGCTTTACTCTGCCAACCAGCCTGGAGATGAGGGAAACCCTCTGCAAACGTGACGCACCGAGTGCTAGGAGGAAACTGCAGTCTGAGAAGGAATTTTGTCTTGCTGGATTGAGAGAAACAGCCATTGCCAAATTGGCTCCCCCCTCCCTCCCCCCCAGCTTCCCATCGTCATCCTGAGAAAAAACACCAGCCCCAAGGGAGTGAATAACTGCGCCATTCCCAAGGACACTTAAAGGAAGGTGAATATCTGCTTCCGAGGCTCCTGCACATTCCTGCTCCCTTCAATCCTCCCCTCTCTTCACCCTCAGGAACCACACAACATCCCCATGTCCCCTCCCTCAGGACTCCAGACGCTCCCTCTCTTCACCGCGTTCAGACAACACCCTGTCCTCCCTGCCCAGACTATTCTGGGCTCACACCGCTCTTGCCACCGAACGCCCAACCAGCTATCATCCCCTTCCCTGGAGTCCCATTACTGTCACGCAGGCTTCCCCTCCAGATTTCCCCACCCAGCACTGTCTGCCTCTCTGCTCCTTCAAACTCAGCCAGCATCTTCTGCCTCTCTCCCACTTGTCTCACATAAGAACCGCAGCCTTTTCATATTGGGCAGCTTGCAATCTTCTTTTTAAAATAGTTAAGGGGCATGACATGTAAACACTGCTTGCCACTATTAATGCCCGTTTGCCATGGAAACCTGCTGAGTGCAGATCTGGAACAGCCAAACTGCCCAAATTCTGCAAAGCCACAGAGAACTCAGTTGCCACGACAGGGCATGTGCATAAAACCCCAGTCAGTTTTGACACCTACAGATACAACCCCTCTGTGCTGCTTGGCAAAGCTGTTCAGTGAGAATAACAAACCATCTCAACAAAGTACTGCAAGTTTGCTTGAAAACTTCCATTTCTCAGCTTAGCTCCCTGAAACATGATGGTGTTGAATTCAAGTGAAACACAGAATAAAAAAAAGAAAGCGTAACAAGGGTAATAATATATTTTTTTAAATAACTGAGTGGCTCCAAGAGTCTGTCCAGGTGAAGAGGACTGACCGATGCAGCTGTTCTGGAATTACTACTCTATGCAGGCACCTCTCCCCCATGTAGACATTATGCTGGAATAAAAATGATTTCATCCTCAAAAATACCCAACCCACTCCGCGCCATAAGCAAAGACTATTTTAGAGCAGAATGTCCACAAGTGGACCTGCTGTGGATTATTTATTCTAGTCAACATCCAACCATACACAGAAAATTCAATGTAAGTGACAAACAGACAGAAAAAAAGTAATAGATTCGGTGGAAAAGATTTGGGGCTATATCACACCACTTGTGCTGGAGTGCATGCAAATTCAAAACTCTTCACAAACATTAATTAACCCACATAGCAGTCCTGGAAACAAAAAAACCTCACCACTCTAGCTAAATCCCCAGCCTACAGAAAGGGAAACTAACGTTGAAATTCAATGCCTTCCTCAGGACCATACAGCTTCCAGTAGCAGAGAAGGAATGAAGGTCCTACATACCAGCCCTACACCATCCCTACAACTGATGCTAATTAGGAAACAGGAAAAGACAAGGAAATAATTGAAGGACAGAACAACAACCTGGAGGAAGAGAAGACAGGAAAATATTTGGGATGGAACAGAGGAAGAAGCAGGACGAGAGACCAGAGAGCAGTGAAGTTGGGCAGACGCTGCAAGAAGTGAGACAATGGCAGCTTCACGCGGAAAGGTTGAACGCCAAGAGATGAGGAACGGGAGCAGCAAGGGAGCAGCGGGGAAACAGAGCGAAATAAAACAAGGAAGGAGCGAAGATGCAGCGAATCAGTGAGAAAATTGACTGCAGCCTCACCTCTTGGCACTGGTAGATAGCAGCTTAGAGTTTTTACTCATGCTGACTTTGCTTTCCTTCTTCTTAGGCGTGCTTGTCTCTTTCTCTGTCTGTTGGTTGGAGGATGAAGATGAGGAGGAGCTGGTGCTGGCCCTTGAATCGTCATCCGACATAGCGACCCCCCCACCACACACCCCAACCTGGAGAGGAGACACCATGGGCGTGGGGAACAGACAGTGAACACCAACACACACAGAGAAAGGCCGCTGACAATCTCGCTCTGTGTTTGGGTCGTGCTCCTTCTAACGGGGTCCTCGTGTCTCCCTCTCCTCTTCGGGCCCTACCGCTGAACTAGGAGGAGCAGCAGCCTCCCCTGCACCTGTAACGCTCAGGAGAGGCGGGAAAGGGACTTTCAAAGCACCCCCTCAGAAAGCATGCGTGGAACGAGAGAAGAGACTGGAAGGAGGACGAGTGCGAGGATCAGGGAAGCTCCAAGCAATTCCCTCCGATCTCCCCCAAACCGCACACACCAGAGAAGCCATCGCCACCCACCACCACCCAGCCCAGGGGTGCAGGAGATGAAAATGGAACAGCGCGGGTCCCTTGGGCTCCCGGGAGGCACGCGGGGGAGGCGGGAGGGGACGGGGACGAGGGGGTGACCGTCGCCAGCACCAAAATGGAAGCGGAGCATCGCTGGCAACAGCGGGGAGACCCCGAGGGGGGATCTGCGGCCTGCGGTGGGGAAACCCCTGCCTGTGGGACAGCCCTGCCTGCGGACAGGGGCTTGGGCACGAAGAGGGACAGCAGAGCGGGGAGCGGGGCGCACGGAGGGGACCCACCGAGGCCCACCACACCCAGGGGCACGGTGGCAAAGGGGGAAGGCAACGGGGGGTCTGTGCTGGGGGGGCTG
>Ga0065711_1001147_pt1 | contig 74901 bp, 47 predicted proteins | sample Hoacrofraction12_FD_59098 | JGI IMG/M metagenome (GOLD analysis project Ga0065711, IMG submission 59098) | Hoatzin crop microbial communities from Cojedes, Venezuela - Epithelial fraction 12 v2 (version 2) | ecosystem: Host-associated > Birds > Digestive system > Esophagus > Crop | place... | reverse complement strand
CCAGGTCTCAGGGTGTATTTGCCGGGATTTCTGATACCACTTTAACCAAGTGAAGTGCTTAAGGGCTTTTTACAGCCCATGCCATAGTGGAAAAGCTCAGCTAGTATACCTCTATTGGTTAATCTTTGAGAAGCAATTTATAGCAGTAGGCACAGGCATTTGCTGTTGTTTTACTGTCTGTCCTCTTATTTATGACCTTGTCCTCATACTCAGCACTAGAAATTGTATCTCCAGCTCTTCTGTATATCAGCCTGAAACAGTCTTTTAAAAATTTCTCTCTACTTTCTGTTACTACAACCTGGCTTTGCAAGAAAAAATACTCTTCCATTCCTGGACAACTAGAGGGTGTAAGTCCTGGGCCCTCCTTGGGAGCTCCCCAAGTATCCAGTCTTAGGAGTTTTCCCCCTTAGCACCCTGGCTTCATTATTGCTTAACACATGCATAGTAGGTGCATTGCTGCCTCACCACTGCTTCTGCGCTCATGTGTCTGCTGGCAGCAGCTCACCNAGAGCAGGTGAACTTGGCTCAGAGGAATGACACCCTTCAGGCCCTTTCCTCTGCGCTGGGACCATGGAGTGACAAGGACAGGTACATCCTACTAAGCACTTAGCAGCCACCATGGCCGTGCTACTCCTCTTCTTGTGTTGGACAGGATGTCGTCATCAGCCACAATGATGATTAAAAACATTTTGTGGGGTCTGTCACTTGTCCGTGGTGGAACTGAGGACAGGAATGCAGTGTGGTCAGTGTCGCTTATGGCTCCTATTAGGATACTACTGTCCTGCTACCAGCAAGCCATTCCCGCACCCTCATCAGCTTCAGTTTACTAAGACCACCATGTATAAGCACAAGTATATAATTCTTCCTCCTCTCATACAGAGGGGAAGAAATAAATTACTTCTCCTTTTGCTTTGAAAAAAAATAGAGCAGACTGTTTTCTTAAACTCCATAATAAAAGAATCACTAAAAATGTCTAAAAAAAACCCCTAGTCTGCTCAATTTCTCTGAAAATCTCCTATGCATGAAGCAGGAGAATAAACTAAGAATTTGTTTTTATCCAACTTCTTTTAGTGCTTAACTTTGCACAGTATGTGTATTGCTCCGTAGTGAATGTGCTTGCTTATTACTGGATATCTCCTTTATCCCCAAATATTATGGAAAGCAATACTACAAGCAGTCAAAACATAGCACAACCTAGTCCTATCTGCTACTGAAGAAAAAAAGTTATCCTTCCCCCTAGAGTCCAAGCTTTATCCTGGGGCTGGGATGAGTGGGCTTGAGAGAGCCCTGTGAGAGAAGAAAGCTCTTGGGCCATATCAATATCAGAACTGCTACTACCCAAGTTTGTTTAATATTCTGTGGGGTTTTTTTTGGTTTCTTTTTGCAAGCACAGATTTTTTTAACAATCACACAAACAGAGGGATTGTAGATAATGGGCTCCATTTGGGAACATAATCAGCTGTTGCTCAAAGTAGGCATGGTTATGCACTATTCCAGCAGGTACTGGTTTGGAAAAAACAAAAAAAAAGTGAGTGCAAGTGCAGATACCACAAAAGCAGGAGTGTAGAGCCTGGGAATTAGGACAATAAGAGAAGGAGATCATGGATGGTTGGCCTTTCCGGCTGTAACAGTCACTTTAAGTCCTAGTTTCTCATTAATTGACAAAAGGGAAGAGAGCTTGAGGAAGAAGTTGAAGTATCCCTTCGAGGTGTTGAGGGGCACAGTGTCCAAAGAAGTCCTCTCTTCTGTAGGGGTGGGGGCAGCTTCTGGTTTGGGCTGCGAAAGGAACAGTGGGGCTGGCCGGTGGGATGGCTGAGCAGAGAGAACGGCTGCTAAGCAGGGGAGAGACTCTTCCCCTTTCTGATTAATTTTAACATTCTGCTCTGAATATTAGAAAGTACATTTGCAACAGATGTTTCATGGAGAGAAACCTCTTTAATCCCTTCCTTCAGGCTAAATAGCTTTACAAAATCCTCCCCAGGGCTTTGATAACCCAGTAAAAATAACAGCTGAGCTGCAGATGATCACTAATCTTGCTGTATGTGTTCGATCACAAAATGGACGGCCAGTAATTTCGCACATGTAAAGGTGTTTTGCGCACATATGACATAAGTTACGCTTTAAAATCTCCTGATACAAATTAAGAAATTGCAAGATTGACTATGTGCTTGGGTCGTCAAACATCAACTACTTTGAATAACAGCAAGCTGAAGATAGGATCTACTGGGATAAATAATTTCAGGGCTGGCATAAGACTGAGTTAATATGATTTAACAAGCAAATTATTACTTCAGAAGAGTAGAAGAAAACAAAATTATGCCTGTGTCCAAAATTATATGTGCATATTGGGTTCTATTTTGAATGAATGCATCAATCACTGGAAGCAACAAGGTCAGAGTTAGACCAGCCCTGAGCAGTTTGGAAAATCCCAGCCCTGAAAATTGTTAAAAGACGTGGAAGCAACTTGAGACATATAATGAGAGATATTATTAACATTTTTTTTACTTATCTTGCCATACCGCCTGGAGGCCTAGGTCAGGAATTTGAACCTCCTTTGGTCTAGGCTGTATGCATAAATTGGAGCAGACTTCTTTAAATTAATACAAAATATAGTGCTTAGAGACTCTTACATATTAAGAAATATGGTTTCTTTGTGCCTCCATCTATGCCTCTGCCATTCAGAACTAAAAACTCCTTAAACAGAGATTTTTGATGCAAAATCATCAGCAGCACAAGGTCTGCCAAGAGCCAGGTACAGATTAAAGCACTGGCTTTAGGCTCCACAGCTTCTGGAGTCACACGGCTACACCAGCATCTAAATTGTTTCTAAACTTAGATTATTTTTAAAAAGGAAGTTCAGCTTTGCCCTTTATTGCATTGAGCTTTGCTGCTCTATGTAGGTCAGTGGCCAGCCTGTTGCAGCAAACAGTCCTTGATCTTGCAGCAGCCGGTCTGGAAATAAAATACAGACTCAAAACTTTGTTGGAGAGATCTTGTTAAGTGGAGCCAAAACCCACTGGCACAGCTATTAATTATAATTTTAACTCCTGGTCTTTTGAGAGGCGAAAGTCAAAGATGTGTCTGTTAACACTGCCTGTCTTCTGCAGGATCTCTCACTTGTCTCGAGGCCCTGTCCCACTCTGTGTGTCCCGGATTGTTTGCTTTCGGGATTTTCCAGGGTGGACTAGGAAGACAGAGTCCACTCTAGCACGTCAGCCTAGAGCTGATTGCAGGACAACAAGGCCACCACCTTCAGTACTTCAGTTACTGGCTGTGCATAGCACCCGTTCACCTAGGGCCTGTGGGAATGAATACATTTGGCTTCAGCTGACCAGCAATGCAGGGGGTTGATCCTTCCTGCACAGGAAATATAACGGCTGACTTGGTTTAATGCCCACAAAAGTGATCCTCCCCATCCCTGTCTCATCCCCACGCTCTGTAGAAGAGTCTTGGGGTTTTTTCCCATCATCTTCTGATGTCTTCCTGGGTGCTGCGGTGATTCCTAGCCCAGCTGCAGACTGTTCCTGGGGCAGTGGTGGATAAGCCCTACCCGGCACATAGGAGAGCATGGAGGGGAGAAAAGGGGAACCAGTTCTCCTGGCAGAGGGTAGCTGCTGACAAGGGTGAGCCAGAATCTCTTTGGGGAAGGAGAGGAGGAAAGGGCATGCGTGATTCAGATATTTGAAGGACAAAACCAAAGCTAAAAGCATTTTGCTAAGTACTGTAATGCTCCTCAGAAGGTCAGGCACATCAGTGTGAGGTAGACGCACTCCGCAGATGATTTAAAACTTGCAGCATCCATTGCAATGGGGCGTATCACCAGCAAACGAGGACATCAGAAAGGGTCTAAAAGAAAAGTAGACATGGCCTCTGCGTCTTACCTTGAGGTGATGCAACAAAAAAAGTAGTTCCTTATCATTCACAATTTCAGCTCTAAGTATAGCCATAGAAAACTTTTTTCTTTCCTTCATGCTGCTTCTCCCACTATCTTGATCTTTTCTTTTCCTGTGCAAGCTCAATCTGTTGTTCTCACTTGAGATCCAGAGCTGATGGCTTGTTTGCTTTCATTGTCAAGTATTGCTTTCCGTTTCACTGCTGTTATCCTTCACTTGTACTTTGAAACAAAGGCACTATGTAAACAGAGAACAAATGATCTCCTGTAACAAAGCATCTAAGGCTCTTTTGTGTGTTCTCATGAATTGTCTTCTATCACCCCATATTGTTGACCAGTTGTGAAACTTTGTACTCCTTGCCATCAGCTGGAAATGGGGACCCAGCACTTTTTCCAAATCGCTTCGAGGGATTTTCCAAGCAAGAATCTTAAACCCCACATCTTTCTACCAAGGTCTACGCCTTGTTTGACGACCACATATCAGCATTCCTGTAGCCAGGCAGGAGGAGGGCCACCGCTTCTGGTCCCCAAGTATAGCTGACATTTGATGCCATTTGAAAAGATTGTGTGGTTATAAAGTGTGACACTTACAAGGTCTGTGCATTCTCTTTTTCTTCTTACATTCTTTTCTAGCTGTGCTGCAGTACTATCTACATTTTCAAAGATTAAAAAAAGATTTTTCAAGGGGAGTTGGGTATTTATTGCAAAACAGCTGGACCTTTAGCAATCCCCAGCAGGCAGTACAAACCCCAAATCTCTGGTTTATTTTTACAATGTTATATGAAGCCCAAATCTTTAAAAAAAATTGTAACAGAAATAGAGTAATAGGTTCCACAGGACAGTAAATATACTAGTAATTGATTTATATTTATTTGAAGATGATTCTACCAAAGAATGTGTAGATTTAAAAAAGGCAGCGGTCACACCACCCCTTACAGAACCCAGCAGCAAATAGTCGCTGCTAAAACCTTTGGTTTCAAGATGACCTCCTTAAGTTACAGAGAAGTCTGTGGATGGGACAGCATGCAGCACTGCTGAGTCTCGGCTCAGGCGTGGGGCCAGTTTGTAACAGGCTCCAGGCATCATCTCTCAAGACAGCAGCCGTCCAGTGTGTTTCGTACTGCTCTGTATGAGAGGGCTCTGCCTGCACAGATTCATTCCACGGAAAGCACTTCCAAGCACATGTATTGGATGTTTTCATTTCCAAGAGGCAAAGTATTAAAGTGGCCAACATTACGCTTTACAACAGTAGAAACCTATGTAAAGCTACCTCCTCTTCCTATCGTCTTGTCCAGACTCTCAAGGCCTCGTCTGTGGGGTGGGCGATGGGGGTGACGCTCGTCTCCCCTTCCTTGTCAGGGCTTAGCAGCTTGCTCAGTGTTTTCTGAAGCACCCAGTTACCACTACCTGCACGCTGCTGTCAGCAACCGCATTGCTGATACCCCGGACAACTCATCCAGAGGTCCCCTGCATCTCTCCGAAAACCCTTCCCCCAGCTTCCCTGAGTACACGAAACGCTCCCGTGGAGGAGAACTTAATCCAAAAGTGAGGTTGCAGGAGGAGACCCAAATGGACCCTGGACTTGGTGGTGGAGGGAAGCACCACATTCATTATCCCAGAAGAATTATTAAACAGATATTTAAAGCTGTTGAACTGTCTCTTGAAGAGCCATCCTTTCCTAATCAAAGCTATCAGGAAAGTAAAATTATTTGTCCTTCTGCATTCATTAGCACTGAGCTCTGCAGAGGACAGGCTTCCCATAGAGAGATCTTTAACTCGTGCTTCTGCAGACAATATCCCACAGAAAGAAAGTTAACATTGCTTCGTTTTTATTGCTCTAAAACTGGGAGGGCTGCAAAACCAAGCCTAAAGCACAGCTTTGTTTTATCTGAACCCTGCTGCAAACCAGCCCATTAATAAAGTAATTGGGCATAGCCTGAGCAAACTGGAAGCAAACATTGCCTATATTCAGCTCCTAATGTGCTCATTCTCCGAGGGCTGAAAGATTGAGTTGCCATGCAGCGGGGCGAGACGCGCTAGAAAGGACTACGTTGTGCCGGCTGGACTGTGAGCCAAATAGCAGCCTCCCCTGTCAAGAGAACAGTCTTTTTGCTTGATTTTGGTGGACTTAGAGGGAGAGAAATGCTTTGGTTTGTTATTTACAAAATAAACCGCAGAGCGACTTTCCGCTGAAAGGCTCCTTCATGTATGGGCAGGAAGAAAACAGGAAGGAAAAGAAGGAGGAAAACGTGGAAAGCAGGGAAAAACAAGGATACAGCTCAAAATCAGCTGGGGAAAAGAGCCCTCTCCTGCAGGTCTGCCTCACCCCGCTGCGCTGCCTTGGCTTTACCCTGCCCTCTGTTTCTCCCCAGGGCAGGCTGTCAGCGAGGACCTGCTGCTGCCTCCTGACGCGAGGAAGCTGATGGAGCCTTCCTGTAGAGAGACCGGTGGGGCAGTAGCTGGGTTTGCAGGAATTACACTTGTTCTTGCCAAAACCGGACCAAAATCTTTCTGCCTCTGAGACGATGGCCGGGAATGATACCAGCCTCAGGTGCGTGGCTTTCAGTGAGGTGGCACGTGGCCGGGCACCCAGCTCCATGTTCAGACCACGTATTCTGCAGCAGTGAAATCAAGCTGCAGCCCTGAGTTAGCTCTGGAAGACGCTTCCCAGCACCCTAAAACTGCAGCTCTGGGCTTTCCCTTTCTGCCAGCCCTAGCCCCAGGCTGAGCCCCAGGCGAGGCAAGTGTCTTTGCCTCCGACTACAGAGCCCTCGGAGGACAAACCTGGCCTCATCCTTCATCTACTGGAGATTTATTATTTACTTTAGATCCTTTCCAGGCCCCTTACAGCTGCAGCTCTGGGCTTTCTCTTTCTCAAAGCAGTTTCATTTGGGAAGTCAGTGATAGGGAAGAAGAGGTTATTTTTGTCATGAGAGATTGAATATTCATTTCACACAGCCCTCAGTACCTGCAGAAGGAGCAGCAGAAGGCAGAGGGTCTTTGGCCTTTTACTTGTTCTGCAGGTTTTACTCTTCAGCCTTTTAAATCTATTAACTTACACTGACAGGTATGAAATCTCATGGACAGTATGGGGAGACTGAACTAGCTGAGGTCAGCACAGGTGAGGAAGTTAATTCAGAAACACAAAATTGACTTTTGTGATGTATCGGTGGTTTCCAGAACATCTTCATCCAAAAGTGCTTGGTCAAAGCATCACAGACTTAAATTACAGAGTAGGGTTTGGAAATGAGGAGGAAGAAAGGAGCTGTAATCGCTATAACAAGGATTTAGAGGCACTAAGGGAAAAGAAATATTTGAACATTAAATTGCTTCCAAAGCAAACCCACAGTCCTAGGATTTCAAGCCTTCATCAGATTGAAACCCTTTAGGTAGCAAGGCTAAAACGGTGGCAGTGACCCGCAGGCTGGTCCAGTCTCTGTGTGCTGGGACTTACAGCCTGGACAGGCAGCTCCTGACTCTGGCAGCACATCTCTGCTCAGCTTTCTTATCCACTCCTTTTCAGGAACCTTTTGTTCCTTCTGAATGCAGCAGTCAATAGCTACCTAATACTTTAGAGACCTACTTCTGCCTGTCATAAAACAAAAGAAAATGTTATTGGCAATTGCATCTAAACAGGAAGCTATAAAATCACGAGGGAAAAAAAGTCCAGTGCATTTATTTGGATATAATGGAAAGGTTTACTAGGCAGAGTCAAACCTATTTATAGAATGTTCTGGTGCCTCGTCCTGCAGCATAACGTGCCTATGCACCTATAGATCACCTGCTGGAGGGTAGCAGAACTGTGCCCTTAAAAAAATGAAGTTTTCTCTCTCTTCAGACAATGAGCAGCTTCCAGAATGGAGCTGTGACCCAGAGGTTTTCAGGCTGGTATAGGTGGTAAAAAAAAACCTAAAAAAAAAATTATTGACTAGCAAAAAAAAAGAGAGGAATGAGTCTGGGGAAGAAAACGGCCTGAAAGAGCTGCACAAAAGCATAGTCAATTAGCTGCTGGAATGACTAATTTCCAGGTGGGTGGATCTGAGCAGCCTGCAGAAACCTGTGTTAACCCCCCCTGAACGTGGGAAAGTGGGAAAGGTGTCTCAGAAAGGAACCTGAAAGCCATCGCTGGGGAACTGCATGCACGTGGGCAGCAGCAGGTAATGTCCCAGAGGACACAGGGCAAGCCCCCAACCTCTCCTCCAAACGTTGCAGCTGTGAACCCTCTTTAGCAAAACTTCCAGGTATCTGAGCAGGAGTCAGCTTTTTTTTTTCATTTGAAAGCTTCCCTGGGCGCTGCTGAGTGGTTAGGGTGGGGGAGACGTGCCGGCAGGACTTTCACTCTGCCGGTGGCGGGCTGAGCATCACCCGCTCTTCTATACCATTTTACAGGGTTGACTGGCTGCTCGGAGCAGGAGGAGGATGAGGATGAGGATGAGGAAGGTATGGGTGATGAGGAGGAGATACTCCCTCGCATCCTCTGCTGCGACCTTTTCAGCCTGTTGCAGAGAACATGGCCCAAGAGAGAGGACCAGAGCAGTGCTTCTAGCTCTGCCATTTGGTAGCCTGGGAATTTACTTGGCAAATAGTGTCTTTGCAGCTATGCCGGCAGTGTATTTTGCATTAAGTAGTCACTGATCAAAATACAAAATTTGCCCTTACAGCGTATCTGGGGCACAGACACCTGGACTGCCATATACTATATATATACTATAAGGCTATATACTCCACCTGCCAGGCTGTGGAGAGGTGCTACTTCTCACATGCCACTTTCCAGGCCTCCTCAGCCTCCCCGGCCTCCGATGCGATGGAGGGAGCCGGTGACGGGTACCCCGGGCCACCCGCCACCCGGGCTTCTGCTGTGCAGCGTGCTCAGCTGGCGCGTGTGGGCTGCGGCCGAGGAAAGGTTTGAACGCAATTTCCCGGCTCCTGAAGGAGCGTTTCGCTGTGAGACCATTGCGTAAAAGATAGGTAACATCTCCTGCTCCTCCTCTACCCACCTGTTCTGAGGAAACCAGCTGCTAAAAGGTATTTTGTAAAGAGCTCGGTCTTGGCACCGTAGGTCATGTGTTGAAGGTACGTGTTGCTAGAGTGGGATGCTCAGAGGGCTTGGGGAGAGAAATGTCCAGTTTCCAGCCCCGAACTGGGTTTGCTGGGGAGATAAACACTATGCTTGACTGGGTGAATATTTTTTTTCTGTGAGCCCCAGTGAACTTGAAGGTAAAATAATGAGGAGCCTTTCCAGGTAAAACCACAACGTGAGTCACCACAAGTGACTTCAGTATTAGGTAACATTATACCTGTTTTCTCCTGTATATACACTCAGAAATAAGATTTCAATATGTCATTTTAAAAACTGAAGAGCCTTGCCAGTACCCCACCAAATTTCAAAATGGCATCTATAGATACTGGAGTATCCTGATCTATAGAAGGTAGCTACTGTTAACACAAACTCATGCTTTTTCTGTCTAAGGTAGCAAAAATACCTACGGGCTGGTTTGCTGCTTAGCTGAATTTCTGACCTCTGACTTCAAACCTTCTCTGATTTGAAACTCATTACCGAGGATGTTTCCCGTACCTTATTTTCTGTTAACGTAAGTCAAACATGTCCTGCCCGCAACTGTTGCTCCTATTTTCTGAGCTGCCTTTTATGTTGTCTTTGCCTTTCGCTTACATCTGCCTTCTGCTGTTTCTTAAACTGTCTCATTCTACGTAATGCCCTTAGGCCTGGGAGCTGGGATTAAAGGGTAGGTATAAAACCGGGTCTAGCATCTCTGCAACTTGAAACCTTGAATGACAGAAGTTTACCTAGGGAAGGTTATACAGGGTATGTTCCGGGTAAACTGTGGGTACATGGAGAAAATTAATAATACTGGGGAAGAAAATTAGTGGATTGAAAGATATGAAAGTGACTCTGCTGAAGTGCTTTTAGGTTAAATAATATATTCTGAAAAGTTACTTTTGTTCTATGATAAGGTGGGAGCTATATGTTAATTTCTTTTATTCCTGGATCGTTCTCTCTCTGAGGTGTCATCAGTTGAATTTTCAGTGCTATGTTGAAATGAATATTCATCGCCGAGTTAGAGCTTTTGAAAGATCTGCAGGGAAAAAGGAAAAAAAAAAATCCAGACTCCTTTTCTTCCCCCTCTTTCTGCAGCTCTGAACACGCACATCTCCCTGGGGTTCGCGAAGCAGCGTGGGCCTGGGCTGCGAGCTCTCCCGGTGTCCCCGCAGGTACCGGTGGGACCGGGGGGCCTGAGGAGGGTTAAACCCAAGTGAAAGAATTTGCAGGACTGGGGTCTGCAGGAACAAAGAGAAAAATAATATCCCACTCGTTTCACAGCATGCTTGAGCTGGTAGCGAGAGGGTAGCTCAGGCTGGGCTCATCACATTATTTTTTTTCACATTTTGGGAGGTGGATCAGTTAAAAAGCAGCTTTATGATGCTGCAGCAAAACTGCAAGCAAGCAGAGTAAACCAAGTCTTCAAATGCCCTACAAGAACAGGTAAAACCTGCACAAAATCAGGAAAATGGGCAAAACGGCACTCGAGAGTGAGTGAAATCGCGTGGGTATTGGACATTGGGGGCAGGCAGTTTAGGAAACGAGAGTGAAGTGGGGGGTACATTACAGCTCTCACTGCTGAACGGCGCGGTTTTAAAAATCCAGTCGATAAAATGGAGTAATAAGGTGAATCTCCTGGCTGGCAAGACAGGAGCTTTTCACCAGTATGCTCTTGAAAAAAGAGTTTTTAAAAGAGACCTCGTCAGGGTGTGGAATGATACTGCGATAACTGCAGAAGGGATCTGTGGTTTGACAAGCAAGGGGAAACCCTTTTGCCAGGGTGAAGCTGGGATGCTGCAGCCAGACCTCACCGAAAGCCCAAGAGACGGAGGCTCTGCATGGCTCTCGGCTCCTGCTGCCTCCACCGCGACCGGTGAAGCGCTCCCAGTGGGACACACAGTGTTTGTTCTCAGAGAAAACTGCCGTGCTGTTAAGAACGCCTCGGGGATTTTGTAAATCTTAACACAAATTCTTTACCTTCTGTCTCAATAAGGATAAATGCAATTTTGGGCTCAGTGGGTAATAAAAAGCCTGCGGTGAGTGCCACACAGTGGTAAAAAAAATAATTTCTGTGAGGATGGCTATTGCAGGGCAACACGGGGGAGATCTTTTATGCGCTAATGCTAAACTTGGAAAAGGAAAAATACGTTGAATAAAAATTGGGACAAACCAATCAATTTGTGACAGGTATCACCTAAATTTCCTCACCTGAGGATGGTTCATAGCACTTGTTACCTGGCTATGCAATACTTGAAAATTGCCTCTGATTTCTAGTCACCCTCCTTTGCAGTAAGGGGAGTGCTTTGCTCATTTATGGCCTTGACCAAACAGGGAGGGCTGTGAGATTGGGCCCTGCCAGCCCTTGCAGGAGACGAGCTGCACAGCAGTCATCGGGCATGGACATATGGGGTTAGAGCTGTAAAGGTGTCCCAAACAACGGAAACAATATGGAGTAGTCGCTGATAAAAACACTAATATGGGATCCCTGAATTGGGAAGAATTTTGCACATTTTCATGATCAGTAGTTTTCTTGCTCCGGTAGTGCAGAGAAATGTTGTTGCTGCCGATACAGCAAGTAGTGTCACTTCTGCAAGTGTAATACATGTGATGCAATCTACCTCCAGGCCCCCGGGAACGCAGCAACCCTCTGGGTGCTGCTCAGCACGGCTGTGTGCCACACGGATCTGGGGACCAGAAGGCAGACCCCTGCGCGGAACGGCCGGCTGCCAGCAGCAGCACTGGAATGGGGACAAAGCCCGGCTGTCCCCTGCGGCGGGGGACCGGCGTGCTCACACGCGCAGGCAGACACACGTACGCACGCTTCCTCTTCCTCGAGCGATCTCCTGCAAGACTGAGGAATAACCGATCATTTGTTTGTTGTCGTATGTCTACGCTAAGCTGGGAATCCCTTCTCAGCAAGGTGCCAGGGAGAAGGCAAGACCGTGGGGAATGCTCCCTAGTTTTTGGTTGCATATCAAGCATGATCTCTGTCTGACGGAACAGTGACCAGAGGCTAACAGCACCCACTGCAGCGCGGTCTGCAGCCGCACCAGCAAGCTGCTTCCACTCGCAGCAGTTGTGCACCTGGTGGTTTTTAGGTGGGGGGACCCCTTTGTGGGAGTCCGGGCCGGGTCCACTGCTGGGGCCTGCGCCAGCCACACTTAGTGAGGGGGATGGGACACTCCGAGGTCCTGCTGGGGTGAGACAGCCCTGGTGGGGACAGGCCACAGTCACCGAGGAAGCCCAGCCCCTGGATCACGGCTGCTTGATCCCATGCAAGAGTGGTGGGGCAGAGAAGAGCAGAGCCTTGCCTGGAGCTGCCAGGCGTCGCGTCCACTGCAGGGTGTTGGGACACTGCGCCCTTGGTGTTAGGAACAACTTTTTAAGAGGTGTTGAGGCCATTTAGTTAGCACGGCCAAACCGAGGAACGAAATGCAGATAGATTAAAGGACAGCTGTAATGCTCAAAACAGGCTGAAATAATCAAATAGGCCCCAAAAGATGAAAATTCATCTTGAAAAACATGACTACATGTAAACATGCGTATGCTTGTACACAGTTATGAATGGGTCAAAGCTGTGGCTTAACTTCAAACTCCGGAAACACAGTGACACCAGGTTCTTGGTCCAGCCCCAGGTACGCAAATTGCCCAGTCAGCTCCTTGCGTCAGGCTTCAGGAGGAAGAGGAAAACGTTTTTGCAGTTAAAGCAGCGCTCTGCAGCTACAGAGCCCTTGTTCCTACGTTTGCTGTGCAGTGCGATCTCCAGCCGGAGCTGGAACACTGTGCAAAACCATTGTGCATCTGCACCGGGAGTTGCAGTGCCTCTGCCTGCACAGCACATTTGCACGTGTGGTAGGACAGGCAAGGGCTTAACTCCTGGCAGAAGACGGGACTAGCACCAAACAGGACCATTCTGAAGAACTTAAAGGAACCAAAACTGATTTTTTTTTTTCAGTTTGCACTGGGATGCTCACCTGCAAAGTGCTCCAAAATGCCACTTGGTACTGACGGCGGAGTCACAGCTGATGTCTGCTGCCTGCTCCGCTGAGAACGAACTCTTCCACTTCTCTGCACAGAGGTTTTTTCAGGTAGAGAAGCAAGAACTGCTGTCATTAGTCTTGCTTCATGCAGAAATATTATGGCGTGCTATTTGGGGGGTATTTAAATTTATTTAAAACAAAATGGTTGTAGTGTGCAACCCTACCTACATTGCCAACGGTGTAGTAATATTATACTGGTACAAAAGCCTTGTCACCTTGGAGGAAGTAAATCCATCTGAGCTGGGTGAGATTGTTCACCATCAGCACAGAAAATTGCACTGAATCCTCCACGCTGCAAAAAAACAAGGTGCCTGGGTTTGTTCTGGGTTTTTAACCCAGCAGGAGCCTACGTGGCAGCCCTGCACTAGCCACGCAGCTGCGGGTGCCGAACAGGCTCGAGGCAGCCCCGGTGCGAGCCGTCCTGTCCAGCCGTGGTGGCACTGGGCAGGCTGCAGCCCAGACACGCTCCTTCCAGCCGAATTCTGGCTCCAGCAGCATTTACCCTCTGCCTTGGGATGAATATGGAGCCTTCTGGCTAAGAACAGAATTTTTAAAAGCAAAGAAAGAGAGAAAATACTCTGTGAAGAGTAAGAGGAAACTTAAACCCAGGCTTTTCCACAAAGGAGCAGAAATTAACATCCAAGACAGGAAAGTAAGCACAGTAGGATTTATTTTTACAGCTCAGCATGCTTGTAAACTGCGTGGCGGCGCATGGGAGAAGCGAAGGGATCCATACCACTAGCATATGGAGCACAGGCAAAGACAGCTTCTCGTGAGCAGCTTGACAATTACTTGGCTGCATTCTGCTCGAAATAGTTGTGACAGCAGCTAGTCAGAGCTGCCACAAAGATCACAAATTCTTTGAAGTCCACTTGGGAATCACCATTTTCATCCAGGTTCTTGAAGACTTTGTCAATGGCGTCCTTGTCCTTCCCCGACTGCGAAAGAAAAGGAGCAGGTTGAGGTGAGCGGCGGCACAAACCCCAACACGTCTCCTCCTCCGGCTGCCTGAGGAACTCAGCCTTCGCGTGGGGATTTGCACCGCTGCCGGGGTCAGGCGCAGGCGCGTGGGGAACAGGCAGAGCCCGGGGGCTCTGGGCCATGGCGGGGGCAAGTGCGAGTCCCAGCATCGGCACAGCACGGGAGCAGACCTGCGTCTTCCCACCCCCCCCGCCTGAAAGCGTACGCTCCCAGGTTTGTTACCCCAAGAGCTGCAGTCACGCATCAGCATGGAGAAGCATGTTTTCTACGTTTGAAACAAGATTTAGGATGGTTAGAGCTGTGTGACACAGAGCCCTGAGGACGTGACCCAGCTGAACTAGGTGCCATGCGTCCTCCGTCCACTCCCGTGGAAAGGCTCAGTGGGAGCTCGGGCATGTTGCTGCGAAACGACGTGTTCCTGGGGCAAATGTCAGATTTAAGCTGCATTAAGCACAGGCACCCCAGCAAAGATGCAAATGGCCTCAAAAGTTCTTCAAGTGCTCCCTCGGGCCTCGGTGCCCGGCACAAGCTGCCAACAGGAGCTGGCGTGCGGGAAGGCACCTCCTGAAGCAAGCGTGGTGCTGAGCTTGAGGTGCAGCAGGGAAAAATACCAGAAAAATATTTTTCTTTCTAAGTTGTCATAATTCAAACGGGCTGACTCAACCAGTCTGTCTTGAGGCTGATGTTAAGTGAGGCACCATCCAAGGAAAAAGAGATTTATTTTTTCCCAAATGGAAAAAAAGAGGAGGTTTTGGTCTAAAAAATAAGTAGCTGCTCACAAGAGGGCTTTCTGGCTTAAGTCCCAGCACTGATTAACTTGTGATTTTTAGAAGATGCAGGATTAAAAATAAACAGGGGATGGCAGCAGAGACCTATCTAATATAGAAAACACCCACGGGGGTGTTGAAGCTAAGCAAAAACCAAATCTGGTATTATACTAGCAAGACACTACATGAACTTCTGGAAAATTTCCAGCAATTTAAAATAATGACCACTTTAATCGAAATCTGAAGGCACTTCTTGATCCTGGTCTAATTAACTAAATTTCTCATTCTGCAGTTTTCTGTTTCACGTTGCATACACACACCTTTAAAATCACTAAAAATTGAACCAGTTCCCTAGATTTGACTGATGGATGTGCCTGGAAGCTTTGATTTCTTTCCACTTTGCAAATTACAATCAGTTTTAATTTTATAAGCAAATATTTTAAGTTATTTGGTGAAATATGTGAACCAGTTTTAGCCTCTGAATTTCTTCTGAAATGCACATGTGGGAACATGTGGGAATTATTTTTTTTTGTGAACTCTTTATAATGGAGTCCAGCCCTTCAGTCCTGTTGTATGGGTTTATTTCTGCCTCTGACTGATTCAAGACCGTTCCAGGTAGTTGTGAGCTGTGTCAGGTATAACCACTTCTAAGACCAGAAGTATGTGTGAATATTTAAAAGGCTCTGTTTCCCAGAGCATTCTTGCAAATTAAAAAAACATTGATACGAATGTCAGTAAAATGCAGGTAAAACCTTTTTTCTGAAGTCGGACTTGTTTGTTTGTTACCTTTCTCGCAGTTACTTGTCTGCAAGACAAGACTGTTGGTTTACATTTATTTTAAGTACTGGCATAAAAAGTTACTTTGTGGTTTGGTTTTTTTTTTTTCCCTACAATATGTAAAATGGGAAGAGAAATAGAGACTGGAACATACAAGGACATTCAGCTAATCATATCCCAGGAAAATTCCAGTTTTTCCATCAGCTTCGGGAAATAGGTAGAACCAGTAAGAGCAGCTGTGGGGAACTGGAAAAGGTGGTGCCTGGCCAGTAACCGTAGTCAGGAAGGACCTGTGAGCATCATCCCGTTTGGTAGCTGCCCAGTGCAGAGGCTCCCCAGCTTCATTTAGACCAAATGTCAAGTTCCTGGGGGATTTCCTTGCCCCCTTAGAATTATGGGTTTGTTGGTTTTGTGTTTCCTGACGTGGAAGGTAATGTACAGCTCCCTGACCAGGAACAGGAGGCTGCCCATGACCCTGTCGGGTCACAGCCACTGATCTGTTTTCTAGAACATTTTCAGAGACATTTTCATCTATCCCCCAGAGCCATCCAGGTTCTTTGCCTGAATCGTGCATTTCATTTGTGAGTCATAAATCCAGCAGGCATGGGTTTCAGACGGTGATTTCATACAGCTTGCATGGAAAGGTACGAAATTTTATCAAGTACCCTGGCTGCAGTGCCCTGAAATAGTTGTTAAAAAATGAATTATGCTGGACACAAAAAGTGGTAGCCACATTTGGAACATTTGGTTCCAGGCTTTTGCAATTAAAAATAATAACTGTATGGCTAGACAAACATTATTCCTGCGTGGAAAGAACAAGACATTTACGAGTGTTTTCTGGATTTTTAGTGAAGAGAAGCAAATAAAAAACAACTGAAAATGAAAAGCATTCTGTCTCACAGGCAGCTAAAGCTTTTACTATATAATATATAAGCATTTTAATATAACATATTAAGCATTTTGAATATTTACTAAGAGAAATTTTATATATATATAATCTACTGAAATGCGTATGATGATTACATACAAATCTATGTTGTAAAATACTTTTTCAGGTCTTTCTTTTGCTACTAAAGCCCAATGTAAAACAGTTGGCTCTGAGTTCATCTGTTGTTCTTGTTTATGCACCACTGAGGTGTGCATACTGTGAACATAGTATAAATACCTAGAGAAAGTAAGCGTATGGATATTTAGAGAAGTTCCCCATCTGCAATCAAGACCTTCGACTGCTGACAACCTGAGTACCTTCACAGCAGTTGTGACATGATGTAAGCTTACAAATCCAGGGATAAACAGAAGTAGGTGAATGCTGAGGATGAAACCAAATCTATTTCAAAGCCATCGTCCTGATAACTCGAGTGATAAATTTAGTAAACAGAGTATGGCCCTGAATATTAGAATCAGTCTTACACAAGATGTGCAAAGACTTTTTTTATTGAAAATTTTTCTACGAACCGTTGCGTATTTCTGGATGTAATTTCCCCCACAACGTGCTAAAATCTGTGTCTGCAGGCAGCCCTTGCACCTTCTCTACAGAAACGATGCTGCGCCCTTCTCTTACCGAGAGGAAGTTTGGGAGCTCTTGTTCCAGGAGCGTCTTTAGCTCTGCTTTGGTGAGGGTTTGCCTGTTGCCATCAGCCTTTGCATACTTGTCAAAAACAGCGATGGTCATTCCCATCGCGGTTTCCAGCTGAGACATGTTGCTGCTGGAGTCCGGCTTTCTTCTGAGCAGGAACAGCCTCAGGGCTCTCTCGGAGAATGGAGCCTGGTCTTCTTCTGAGGTGCTTTATGCAACCGTCCCGTCCAATCAATGGTGGCCCACCAGCAGGACAGTTATCCCTTGGCAAACATCCGTACCTGAGCACTGCTTGCACTACACGCCTCTGCCCTGACAGTTATTCAAAACCCAGGCTTTATCACCCTGGTGTGGCTGGTACAACCAGTTGCTCACCAGCAGAAACCAGCCTCGCCTTCAAAACACACAGTGTGACTAACAGATGGAAATCAGATTTTGATACTGGCTGTTTGCTCAGGAACCAGATTTGTCCCTTCAGATATCCCCACCTGAGCAGAGGGGTGACCTGCGCCGGCAGAGTATACGCTAGCTTGCACAGGAGGAAGAGGAGCATCTCGCTTCTCCTTCACTGCCACAGTGAGGGGCTCTGGGGGTGCTGAGCCGAGAGCAGACACAGACTGCCCTCGCTGCCACGCAAAGGACCTCACTGCAGGCCAGATGGCTCACTAGCAGTCACTGGGGGTGCGATTTGCTGGATCCAAGGTAGAGGTCTGCCGTGCAGACAGCTAATGTAACCCCCCTGGGCTTGCACTCAGGCCAGAGTGAGTGTCTGAAACCGCTTTGATGAGCCAACACCTCCCCAGGGCTGGTCAAGGCAGCCTTGCAGGGCCGCTCCACAAAGAACTTGCTCAGATGGGGATGGCGGAAGGATTAAGTCTGATACTTGAGCAAACAGCCAGTATCAAAATCCATCCTGATCTGCAGTGAAATAACTTGTTATTGACCCTATGCAGCATCAAACATTGCAATAAAATACACTACACTGAAAACAAAATGTCACTTTGAAGACCTGTGGTTCTCTGTGGCTTTGATGGACGTTATCATTCTCTCGAAAACCATGGTCCCCCGTCACTAAAACGCCAAACACACTGGACCCACACCTGCACTCAACAGGGCTGTTCGATGGTCTGCGCTGGAGCCCAAGCGGTACGGGTTAGCCCCGGTGATGGAAGCTGATCAGCTACAGCTACACTGAGTTTTGAACAGGTTAAAATTTCTGGCTAAGTAGCAGGGTAGCTGGGCTTCCATCGAACTCCACGTGGCTATGTGAGACCTGGGGGAGCTTGTTCAAGGCATCTTGCGTCTACACTAGAGTCTGCAGAGTGGGCACGCTCTGAGCAAGCGAATTGGGGGAACATATCAAAACTAGGGCATCATGCAGGAATAATGCTGATGGGCCTCAGGGTGCAGTGTTCTCTGTAGAAGACCTTGACTATGGATTCCCAAAATTAAACCTGAGTTTGGATGTCTTTGAACATACCTCTGCATGCTTGAAGGTAAGTTTCCACTCGTTATGCTATAGAGAAGTTAGCAAAACCCGGGTTTTAACGGAGAAAATTTTATAAAATAAAACTCCTTTCTCCCAGACATCTGTAGCCATCTGTTCCTCAGGCAAGATCTGTCCTGTAACATCTACAACACCTCAGAGCAAGACTACACATGGAAATCCGGTACCTTTCTGACACAGAACCCCCCCATGATTTTCCATCTCACATTCTGCAACATGGGATTTTGCATTTCCTAGAAAATCACGGCAGCATCTCAGGCTGTATGCTTTATTCTAACAGTTCATGAGAACTGTTTGTTCCTGTGACTTCAACCTCATGCCACAGCTGCAACTGACTCGCATTGAGTGGATAACGGTTTTCAGTAAGGTTTGAAGTCTTCACACTGAAGTGCACATTGAAACCTGGGAGGTTGCTTCAGAAGGAACAAGAAGAGAGCAAACAACTAGCCTTTGGTAGCTATGAGCATCATCTGGTGTTTGCATACACACACATCGGCAGCCACTGGTGTGTCTAGTGCCAGGAACTTTTCTTTGTCCTTTTCTGACATGTATCTGTAACACGATTATTGAACATGGCCATTAAAGAAAAATCAATTCCTCCCTCTAAAGGAAAACCTAACAAAACAAAACATCTACTTCATGCATTCTCATGACTTTCACTCATGGACATCAGTGTTAGTTATACAGAAGAAGGAAAAAAAGTGCTCCAAAAAGGCAGAGGGGGAGACCAGCAGCTTCAATCAACAGGATACACAGCACGTCCACACCTTGGCCACGTAGCCTGGCAGAAAAGGTGTCCTCATTCTTGACCCGTTTTCTTCTCCAAACAAACGTGTCACAGAATTTTTGAGAAGACGGCTCAAAATAAACCACAGGGCTTGAATTTCTACAGACTGAAAGGTCACCATGGTAGCACTGCCTGGTTGGCTTTTTTTTTTTAATATGTCATAGTTGTATTCATGCATGTGCACACACATCAGCACTGCTCAGGCTTTTCAATTCACACTTATTGTATTGTGTAAATATTTTCTTACCCTTTGTTTTTCATTGAAAATAGTAGTTCTGTGCACAAGGTGCAGACTACTACAACTGCTTGCAAAAGCAGGGTACAAATAGAAGGCACAGACAGGAGAGCAGTTTTGATGCCAACCCATCTGTCCCGTTCCCCAGTGAGATAAGCTACTTTTTGTGGGCTTGTTTAAATTTTATATTATTATTTTAATGTAAACAATATCCATTATTTGCTTCCTTCAGGTTTCTTTCTTCAAAGAATTGTATAGGCAACAGCTTGGATGAGAATTTACTCAGGATTTATACAGAATTAGGTCTTGCTGTTCCTCACTTGGGCCAAAAGTTCAAATTATTGATGTGATACAAATGCGGACTGTCACACACATAATTTTCAAAAACCATTCAGATATACTCAAATTTTATGGCATTTGGCCAGATGTTCAGGCTTACATGAGACTTGTGTGACCTTGTGCTGATTTTCTCTTAGAGAATAAATTTTATGCTATGCTCTTTGCAGCAGTGTCTGTTTTGGAAAAGTCTGATTAAATACATTTATCAGCTCTACTCTCAAGAGCCATTTGTGTCACAGCTGAATAGCTGAAGTGTTAAACTTCTATTAGAGCTTACTGTCCCTTAAAGCGTATTCCAAAAGGTGCAGGAAGTTACACGAGAAGGGCTTCTGTTATGTATCTGAAGGGAAGAAGCACAGGAGGAAGAAAACAAACCTGAAATGCTGAATTTGCTGTTTTTTGTAAGCTGTGTCTTGGCAGCAATACGAAAAGCACTTCATTTTTCTCTTAGCAAGAGGATAACATCTGACCCATAAACAAGTATTGCATGTTCCACACTGAGACAAAATTATCAAACCCCTCGAATTTTCCAGTGTTCCGGGTTGTTTGTTGAACTTAGAGTACCAACACACTTTATTTACTAAAGAGCAAGGTTTTCCTTTGCACTGCTTCTGAAAACTTGCTCTTGAGTCTGGTTGACTGTTTTAAAGGTCATTTCATTTCCACAATGCATGGTAAATTTATTTATATCTAGTGATTAAATGATGCAATTACTACATTGTTTTGCAAAACAGAAAGATTAGACGAAACAGGCACTGACGAGGCACGGACAGAAGAGGAGTTCGTACAAGCATAGGGAGGTATTCAGTGACACTGTACAGGGTCTGTAAAATACATACTTACATGTTTTCATTATTTTATTATCTTTTACTTCTCAAAATATCCTTAAAATGTGTTTCACAAATGCAATCAATAAGCTCATATGCTGTTTAAGTGAAATTTAAAGGCAGGTAAAATGGAGCAGACAAAGGTCAATTAACTGGCTGTGCGACTTTGAGTTGAGACTTGGGTAATAACGCTGTCGTCTGGCAAAGCTGTACCACGGGAAACACACTTTCATCATTGTGTATCGACTGTACTCAAACTCATTTATTAGTGCACAAGACATAGCCATATTAGACTGTAAAATCAATGAATATATTACAGCCAATAAATTAATATTTAAAGTGTAAATACTTCCGTCTAGTTTTCCATCCATGACTGAATAATGTCCTGGATGCTAATCTTTACAGGGATTTTCATACTTGAGTTTTATGGTTCAGGATGTTAAGGCTTCCAAGACTACTTTTGATCTTTATTGTAATAACAGAAAGAGAGGTCACACCCTAAGGTAACTGAATATTGTCCACTCAAGTGCTTTAGTCATGATTTCTAAGTACCACAAATCCTCAGCCGGTCTCATCCAGGCAGTCCAGTCGTCATTGCTTTACCTTAATGTTTCTAAAATCCTACTCAGATACAGGGCCACCATGCTGAGCTGTGGTCACTATTGTAAAAAGTTGTTCTACGGCATGGTTAGAAGGAATAGGAAAAATAGACAAAGGAAAGGAACACAAAGAAGAACAAACAAAAGACAAAAAGAGAAAGAAATTTAAAAAAAGAAATTAAGAAATGAGCTGTGAGAGGGTATGGTTGTTTTGTAAACTTTAAAAGAGACTGAGTTAACCTTTGAAAGGAAGTTCCCATTTGTTAGAGACAGGTAAACACACAAATGAATGAGTCAGTTCCAATAAAGTTTTCAAAAGACTTCTGTATGCAAAGAGGAATGTTTTGGCTGTGTTAAGCTCTCACGAACTAAGCAATACTATTTTTCCTTTATTGTACAAAAACATTTTCTCAGAGGGAAGGAATCCCAGAGAGAAAGGGGCCTCCTGCTGAGTGTCTGTGCAAGGAACACACCAAGGAAAAACTTTGCATCCACCATAAAAAATGGTTTTTTTTTGTATTTTAAAATATTAATTTGTACATACATTGAAGAAATGAGAAGGGCTGACCTGCTATCACAGAACGTGTGTGTGAAGTGAGGTGATACCCGTATACACTGTCAGGAGGATTTACCATGCAATTTGATCGAGTGGAAGTTCCCAGGCACACACATTTCACAGAGCTGGCTGCTTTCGCGTTCCAGAAAGTAAGCACGGGCCGTAGCACAACTGATAAGAAGATGTAGGGCTTTTCCAGAAGCCAAACAGTGACATTGTTCCATCATTGTTAACGGGGCAGCAAATGAGTGTGCCGGGCTCAGAAATACCAAAAGGTGGGGTGGGGAACGGGAACCAGAGCGTGCTTTTGTGATGGACAATTTAACTTCAGGTTTCACTTATCAGAAAAAGAGAAGGCCTTCAACAAACAGGGAAATAAGACCTGCGCTTGGAGGGGGGAACCCAACCACGAACAGACTCTCACCTAAAGCCAGAGGGTGCCTGTGTTGAGGAAATGTGGTCATGGATATAAATACAGAAATTGCATTATTTTGGCCAAACTTAATCTTTTAAATGTGTTTAACTCTATCTAGATGGAGTACCTCCAGGGTGTATTTAATAGAGTAGCCATTGGTGTGACAATCACTGGTTATGTTGTCTCTGAAAAGGCCTGTGCCTGTTAGAGGTCCTCATGCTCAGCACCCAGGCCCACCGCTCACATAACTTCGCTACCACGCTGCAGGTCTGAAGGCGAGGTGAGAAAGCGGTTGTTATTCTTTCTACCCAGAGGCTCTTGGCCCATTTTTCCACCTGCAGAGCTTGAATGAAGTGGTAGATATTCTTTCTATTTCCTTTCTTGCTTGATAGCAGTGTCTGTTTAGATTAGACCTACGGTCTTCAGGTTAAGGTTAATCTGTATTTGAAAAGAAACTTAAACGGACAAATCGTATTTAATATTGCACAGCTGCTAAACTGAGAAAGGAGAGTTACTCTGTGTGAGCAAACCCAGTCAGCCCACTGGTATTTTCGGAGTGTCTGTCACCTTAATACCTGAACTTTTTCTGTCTTCATTACAGGTGCTTATCTTGTTTCTCCTCTTTCCAGAATGAAAAGCTATAAAGTAAAAAAGAGAGCAATACCTATTACTCGCTTTCATGATCTATTTCCACAGCAGTTTCAGAAGCCCCAACCATGGACTGCAATCCTGTTATGGCAGACAGTGCACAGACACAGTGTTCCTGGCTCGTGGAGCCGATCATTCAGCCTTAGGACAAGACAAGCACATCAGCAGGTGACAGAACATTGAGCATTTTAGAGCAGAGGTACATGATAGACCCAATTCCTTGTTATTATTTTGAACCCTTATGTTGTTTAGCTATACCTCTAACCTCTGTCTTTAGTCTGCTAATATTGCTAAACACTTACTCCCTCTCTGTCTTACCCTTTTTATACTCCTCTACCTCTGTGGAGTTCAATACTTCCCCAGACAAAGTTATGAAGTAACTTTGATAAGAATACCTCTGGCTGTATGAGATATTGCTGACTCCTGTCAATTGGCTCTGTTCTGGAAAAAGGATAAAGAATTAATTGTTGTCACATCCTATCGGCCAACAAAATCCACCAGTGTCCAGCACCAGACCACAGCAACCTAGCCAAAGCCTTGTTACTAGAATGCAGTAGCTCATCAAGATCCTTCCTCCCATACAAGTATTTCATATTATGCAGAAAATCAGAAGCATTTACAGATTATCATCTGTCCTTTCCCATGGTCAGAGAAATTGGTTAACACTCTTTTGATTTGCTTATTTGTTTGTCAGTTGTATTTGCGGTTTCCTGTTTACAAAATACGAAGACAGATTGCTTATTAAACAAAATAATCATAAAAAACCCCTTTACAACCACCCTTGTTGTAACTACCCAAAACAAGCATGATGGCAAAAATAAATTCTAGTCACCTTATAGATTTAATCTCTGGTTTATTTCTGTTCTTATTTATAGAGAATGTGGCAACACATCTTGATTTGGAATCTGATGGTGAAATAGATGCAGCACACAAAATTGCATTTGGGTTTGAAAGCTCAGTTCATCAAGGCACAAGAAAACCAGCACAGCATTCTCTTTAGGTTAGTGGAAACATGGACCCTGCAGACCCCATGACACTCTTCAGTTTCCCCTCAGGTGTGATTTTTTAAAAATTTGGGATCTACTTGAAGATTGCAGTATTTACAATAGAGAAGCAAGTTGTCGTGGTTTAGCCCCAGCTGGCAACAAAGAACCAGGCAGCTGCTCTCTCACTCCTCCCCTGCCCTGGTGGGAAGGGGAGGAGAATCAGATGGGAAAGGCAAAACTTGTGGGTTGGGATAAAAAGAGTTTAACAGGATGGCAAAGGGAGAAGAAAATAACAACAATAACACTGATAAAAAGAATATACAGCATGCAATGTTGTCACTGCCTGATGCTCAGCTTGCTCCTGAGTCACAAATCACCCTGCCTAAGCCAGCTGCCCCACTTAAACACCGAGCATAACACAACATGATATAGAACATCCCATTTGATTGGCTGGTTTAGGTCAGCCCAACCAGCTTCTTCTGAAAATTAACCCTATCCCAGCTGAACCCTGGACACAGGTAAAAACATTTTAGCTCAGTCAAAGTATTGATTTCAATTTTTATTTCTCAAGCAATGCCTAGGAACTAGACAGGAATCACAATTCAAACAAAACTTTTCCTGTTTGCAAAGATCAGACTTTCTCAGTAGATTTAGCCTGTCTCCCGAGCTGCACCTGCCTAATGGAGGAGTGTTTTTAAACTGAGAGTGTTCTTAACTAGCTGGATGAAGACATCCTTCAGTCGATCTAAGCCCGGGCTGTAGCTGTTGAGTTTTTGAGAACTGTGGCGGTTTTGCAGTGGTTCTTGATGACAACGGTGCAGAGGAACCACTTTAGATAAAATCAAGTTTCAACCAAGTAAACGTCATCGCTGTTCTGACAGCGTTACCGTTACCAGGCACAAGAACATTAGTCATAGCATCACACACAAACATGACTATTTTGCCAGTGCGTTGGTCAGGGCACCTCCTCATCCTGCCTGCTCCCATGGATCACTGGTGTAATGGAGCCAGGAATACCTGCTCCATACTCTTCTTCCACAGGTACTGTGAGAGGAAAGAACCCCAACCTAGGGCTTGGAAAAAAAGTGTGGCTCCAGTCAGGCTGAAATAATCCGTGCCCAGTTGCTAAGACTAGCTGCCTAAGTGCTAGGTAGATTAATTTAACTGCAACTCCTGGGATGATTGTGCAACGCAGCAGGAAGTGAGTTCCGGGCTGTAGTCTCACGGTGACTACACTAGCTCTCCAAACCAGGGTCACGAGTGCGACAGACACAGAGAGGGAGCCTCATTTGTAGGACTATGACTAAGCCAAGTGCACTGATGAGACATTACAAGCGTGGCAGAACGCATGCGAGGCTTTAGAACACATTGTGACGGTCGCGCTCACACGGTGAGCGTGTTTTATCCTATGCTTAACAAAGGACTTTGAACCTCAGATCAAACCAGAATGGAACCATCACTCTGCGGCAGCCTGTTGAAGAGGGAATAACCACCAAAACTGACTAAAAGCAAAGGCCCAGGATTCTCTGTGAGTTCTGCTATTAAGAGATGAGTTTCATTATATGCTGAACAGTTAAATGGACAGTTAAAATTGAGATCATACTGAATGCTAGAATACATTCTGAGGTTAATTGCAGAGCTCTTTTTTGTTTTTCAAGCTATCAAAATAACCATGAAGAAGAAAAAGCAGAAGTCTGCCTGCCCTGGAAAATCTTTGTCAGGGTTTGTTGCTTCCCAGCTGGTACAGAAGCAGAGATGATATACATGACACATAGGTGTCAAACTCTTGTTGACTGGGTAGGACAACCAGCAGGAGCTCTGAGAAGACTCTGCTGGCTCATAGCCACTGTCAGCTGTAGATAAAATAGGTCATCGTAAATTGGATGTAGTCTGCAGCTGCCAGATGTTGGAAATGACCGTGTTAGCATACAAAATACAAGCAGCTGTTAATATGGCAGCATTCTTTGCTGGTAGGAACCACATTTAATCATCAATTTATTAATAGTGTTGTAATGAAAATATGATTTTGACACTATTAAAGTGTGGCTTGGTGGCAATCTCTTAATTTAATTGTTTTCCTTTAACAATTCCCTGAATACATCTCCTCATTGTGCTTAAACAGAGAAGTAACCAGTAATAAACGGAAAGACCAAAACTTACTGCACCCAGTTACAGTGCTTCCTTGCTCAGGGACCTGGCCTGAAGGTCACCACCCCTGTTACTGATTATGACTTTCCTGTGCAGGGGACAGAGTTACAGGGCTTGTGGAAATCTAGAGTGCTGTTTGTGAGCCTCAAAGGAATATGGCACGTGACAGTGTTTCACCATGCAGTAAAGGAAACAAATCTGTAATAATGCGTTTCAGGACAAAAAACATCAAGATTTTAAAATGACTGAACTTCAAAAGAAAGAAAATAAAATCCTCTTGCTTTATTCATTTGATACATAAATATAATGAGATGTGCTTTAACAAATAGTTTCTCTTGTACAGGGTATGTTCCCAGTGCAGTGATTACAGCATGTATCAGACAGCAGCATTTTCACTGCAGAAGGGCATTAAGGTCAGGTGACAGAACAGCCCAGGAAAGAGGATCCACACCAAACAGTGACCACGGCTGAGCTAATAATTTGAGAGGCAGCTTTGTGAACTATAATCGCTATAGGATAGACAGAGCCAGAGCATGAGCCATGCTGTATGGCCTCAAAGATTTCATTACGGAATATTGGGTAGCAAGGCAGTCACACATCCAAACTATGCAAACTGTTTTTAAGGGCTCTGGGAAATCTCGTCTGCATCTACTGCACTGCCCAGGTACAAGCTGTAACATTTCTTCAGCAGTGAAGTCACTTCTCTCTGCCTTGCTGGCAAGATGATATAACCTCCAGATAAGGTCTGAAAAAACTTTAACAGAAGACAAAATAATCCCGGTACATAAATGCACTCACAGTTCAGATATCTGCTCTTAGTATTCAGCAGCCCTTGGACACCTGCCATTAGCTTTGCTGTCAGTACTCTTCACCTCTGTTCAGACCTTGGAAGCCAGGTTTTACATTTTCAGTTTTGATTTTTCTTCAGCGATTTTTTTTAAAAGTTCTAGAGCTGGCAGAAGTGGAACAAGTGTTAAGACTCCCATCTCCTCCAAGCACCTCTCCTCCACCAAGTAGACAATAATTATACATATTAGTAATACATACAACTTCATTTAAACCTAGTATTTCATTATGCGTAGGAGACTACCTTCTCTGGAAGGCTTTTCCTAGCATGTGAATGGATTAACACTACCAGTCCCTTTCTACAGGAATATAGTCCTTTCTGGCATACCACTCTGGCTAGGACACGGTCAGCACTGATGATAGTTTCAGAGATCAGACTCCATCCTATGTGTAGTACTGTCTATTTGGTCAAATGAGTAACACCATGTGCATTTTTTCTCTCCCTTCTGCTATTTATACATAGGCTGCCTGCAGAAATGTTTTTTGCTGGACAACGTTCAGCCCAGGAGATTTTTCAAAGTATAATACATCCTTTGTTATTTCTGGCCACGGGGAGAAGAGTTGAAGACAGTCTTCTAAAATGACATAACCTCCAAATTCAGACTCCTTACAGTGTTTTGTTAGTGACAAAACATTCATAGACTGCTTGGAACCAACCTTTTTTTGTATATTTTGCTCTGACATGCTTCTGACAGGAGCTCACGTAATCCATCCTTCAGCAGCAAATTATCATATTGTTTTCAGTTTCATAGTTATTTAACCATATTTTGTTTATGACGTCCTTTTAGTTCTGAATGTCAAAGTAGACAGCGGATCCTTGTCTCATTCTAGACGTTTCAGCTTCCCTAGTTTGTGGGGTTTGCTCATCTGCTGCATTGAATACAATAGTCGCAGTGGTTTGTCATCTTTTCCTCTCGATTCATTGCAAAAAAGAATCAAGTGATTCATAAAGTGTAGACACAGCCTTAAAAAGCAAAGAAAACTCCAGTCAAAACAACTTCTACCCATAAAGTCTATTTAAAATTAACTTTTACCCAAGACACAGCATCTACCACAGCCTGAGGGAACAGAGGGAAACACAGGCCATAGAGCTGTAATTCCAGAGGGAAAGAGTATCTCAGTATTAACACTGAAAGGTAAAGTCTTCCTATGTTTGGATTCAATTCTCTTAGTTAATTAGGCACCAGGTACTTCTTTCAAATACCAAAGATGTCAAGTTCCAGCGTAAACCAAGTTCTATGAAATCTGAAATGGCAAAGCTTTTTTATCTCCTTAATAATGTAACTCCAGTATTTCCAAGAAGTTTTGTCCCACTGTTCCTTCTGTATGGATGCTCTTTTGATGCAGTAAACCAGCACACTGCTGCAGTATTCAGATGTTATTCCAGACTGTGCAAAACTCACCCTGTTTTCATTTCCTACTCACATGTAGGCTTTCGTATCTTCAGGTAAGTCCCTTAGCAAAACCTGAGAATTAAAGATCTCCCTGAAATGTGCACAAAGACCTGTGCTCACAGACATATCAAATCAAATTCTCAGCACAGGACAACAAAAAGGTGGAAGTCACGAAGTGGTAGCTTTTTGTCTTCACACTTGTACTTTACTATGGGGGGGTTACTATTTTTGTTTTAATGACTGATGCTCAGAACAGAGAGGTACCTGCTGGCTGAATGTCAAACAGGAGGCATGGCAGGTATGGCCACCTAATCTGGATCATGCTTCTATGCATTTTGCACAGCCAGAACCCGTCAGGAGTGTGGTGTTTGTGTGGTGCCATGAGCTGGAAGTTTGCATTGGTACTAAAGCAATGCTTAGATTTGGGCTGGAACATGCAGAATTTAGCAATGAAAAAAATCATCAACTGCTCCAAGAATTCCCTCAAGGGGCAAATTCCCCTGCAGCTGGCAGAAGTGTCTGGGAAGCACTGCCTGAGCATCGCAACTCAGGAAATACGGGATGCATCTCCAGAGACACAGGGATAAGTACTATATAGTAAAAGCATGACTAGAGCAGCCAGATTTACCATGGGTATACTCACTGTCAGGTTAAGTTAACTTAGATAGATGGAGCTATGTGTTGTCACCGGACCTCATTGCTCAACGTCGTTACGACATAAGATACGGGTGAGAATAAAATCCCTGCCTTGATTCAAGTTGTGATACAAGTTTGCCTTCGCGACCCCAAGAATTGGAAAAAAACATGACATAAATTGGAGATGGTAAATGGCCTTGCAGAGGCGTACAGAACCTTTGCGTTCGCTGTTCTAGATATAGTGCCCAAACCTACCCAGAATGTACAGCAAATTTCCAAGCTTAAAAAAAAAAACAAAGCGTAAGCAACATAAAAAACTAGCTTGAACATTTTAGAGACTTACTTTTGCACAAACAGAAAAAAAGAATAAAATTAAGCTGATCATGTTCTGCAACACAACTGAAAGGCAATGAGTGCAGCTCCAGAGACACCATATTTGCTCATCACTACTGGCTTAATTTGTTTGAGACACAGTGTCCATGCACTTCGTATGTACTAGCTTTACTAATCTACTCCCTCTCTTGAATGATTTATGAGATTCAGTTATGCTTTAATATTTAAAACGATACCACTATGAAATCACTCTTTCTGCTTTCATTAAAGTAGCAAAAAGGTTTGTTATATGAAAGAAAACACTGAACCTGTATCATGACACGGCGCTGTGGCTAACAGCTGCTAAATTATAAAGCAACAACAAAACACCTTCTATAATTGTATTCACACATCCTCTGGATGAGTCTTGTTGTCAAAACCTGAGCAGTTCATGGCTACTAATGAACTCTGCATCACCTCTGATGCTTGCTTTCTCATTCTCAACCTCGTTTTCTGATGTCTTCGTTAAATATTAACAAGTAGAAGAGTTATCCATTTATAGCCAGTAATCAGAGTATTTTATTACTATGACCAGACCATCTCATGCCTTGTATTTTAAAAATTTTCTACTATGATATCTCCTGTAAAAGCAAGTCTCAGCTTCAGTGGTAATTTACTTACTATGGGGAACAAATTTTCCCAGCTATACACTTTCTTTTTTCAGAATGATAACTATTGCACAATAAAAGAGAGGTGTTACTGTTTTACTACCTGCATCCTGATCTTCTCCCTCACCACGATTTCAGTACCAATATGACCAAATCAAGACGGAAGCCAGGTTCTCTGACAGGAGAATTCAGGAATCTGTAAGCTTGACAACTGCCGTTGCGACCATGGGCTTTAGCATTTTACATCCCCTCTGTGCGGCTTGTCCAAGCCTGTCCAGCTGATTGCAACGGAAGTTGCACCTGCCTATGCAAGAGTTAAATTAGGGCTTCTTTCCCTTGCTCACTTTATGTTTTAATGTAATTAAAAGATGAATAATTGCCTGGGAAAAGGAGCTTGCCTGAAATCTGCTACCTGCTCTCAGCAAGTGTTGCCAGCTCTAATGGCCCACTGAGCTGAAGCTGGCACAAGCCCCCAGAGCTTGGTATACAAGTATATGTAAAGGGACTTTATTGCCATTTTTTACTTCTACATTTCCTTCACTCAGTCTCTATATTGATATTCTCCACCTTTTGCTGCCGTCTTCTCCAGGCGATTTTAGTGTCATTAAATGTAACAACAGAATCCAATACTTTCCTACTACATAAATATCTTTTTTCTTATTTCTGAGTGTTGTCTCTTGCAAGAAAACATTGTCTTTTTTTTTTTTTTTCTTGTGTAGTAAGGTGCTGTCCTAGGAACAGCAGCTTGTTGAATGCTTTCTGTCCGGTGCACTCCCCAGTGCCTCATTTTGAAAGTCCTCTCATAGCGACAGTCTTTTTATAAAGCACTTACCCATTCAGCAGAATTACATGTTGAGTTTTCCTCAGCTTCTTCGTTGGTGGATTCATTTCCACGATGAAGTTCTGCAGCTTCGAGCATCTGCTCCTGCTGATGCCTTCCTGCTGGCACAGGAAGGTGTGCAGAACCTTAACAGAAACCAAGTTAGAGTCACTGCTTGATTATTGGCCATTCCCAGAGTCACACTGGTACTTTACCAGAGCTCTACAAAGCTCTGAAATGAAGAGTGCAGAGCTCTGGTACAGCTAGTCTTGATGACAGCCGCTAGACTGGTGTTCAGCTTGCAGGTGGAAACAGCTACCTTCAGGTTTCTGAACACCCCTTAGGTGACAGAGATCTGGCCGAGAGAGTTTGTGCCACGGAAACCGATCTAAGGAACTGATCAGATCACCCTTAAGTACACACCTACAACAGGGCAGTTCACACAGAGGCCTCAAGATCCATGCCTGGATCAACTCCAGTGACTGAAATAGGAGCTTTCACTTGCCTAAATCCCCTCCCCTTGCTTTTTTAATCTGCAATTGGAATTGCATCTCAAGTCATAGATATTCCACCTATATTCCCGATGGCTCAGAAGCTGAGTAAGCCTCACATTGCAAACATAATACTCGTGCTACTGTTACTTAGCAGGCTGCCTTAGATTGTATGTCACTGGTCTGTAGCCACCGCCCGCAGATGCCCTACATTTATACTCGTCCTGTGCCCTTGCCATTCACTCTTTTTTCTTGTGACTTCTCCCATCTTCCATGCCACGATTTTGAAAAAAACACCCAAATTAATATGTAGTTAAATTCACAGCTTAAAGAATATGGCTCAGAACGAAGTCCCCAAGGCTGAGTCTTTCAGATGTCACTTCTATGTGTCACTACCAGGAGTAAGACTATGAGGCAGAGCTAAGTTCTGGCTCTTCACTTTTTCAGTCTGCTAAGAAATTGTCAGAATTTATATCCTTCAATACCCTAGCCAGGCCAAGATCTTTAGTCTAAGTGATCGCCCTTCCTGGAAAGATAAATAATGGAGGCAAGTGGCCGCAAGAACACTCACTTGGAACTACAAGCTGTGCCTCTGATCCCTCCTCTCAGTTTGAGGTGTCCCTAGCAGAGCAGGACCAGGTAAGTAAAAGTTAAACACTGAAATTCCGCTTCATGATGACTCTTAGGTGCACCTGTCCAGCCATCTCAAAACAAACATCTAACGTAGAGAGTATGTGTTAATAGAAATATAGTCACTCACCAGAAAGTTTTGAGTGCTGTTTCTTTTTGTAGAAAAGATAGAAGCTTCCTGCCGCCACTAAGAAAGGAATGATGGCCCATATTGACGAATCTCGCTTTTTCAATGACTGAGCTTCTGCAATTATGTATTTTAAATAAAGTTATGTACTATTCAAAGATACAACAGAAGAACAACACCATAGGAAAAGAAAAAAAATGAAATTAAAAGTGACTTCAGAAGTGAATTGGTCCACCCCCCACCCAAGTGTAACGTCATCTACACTTTACTATTCCTGAGGAATGCACGCCTGATGAACAGTAACATCAATCCTTCCTATAGCTCCTACAGTTTGACATTTTTTTCCCCTCAGCATCTAATGTGAGTCTTTTCTTCTTGTACTTCAAGGCTATTACTACTTGACCAAGTAAGAGATCAGATCAGCTAACTCATTTTAGGAGCTTAGATTATTTTAATTCTTTAAAGGCCTTTTACATTCATTTCCCACCATTTTGAACACTACTTCATTCATTCTCTGTAATTGATGTTTTCTAAATCTTTGACAATTTTTGTGCCTCCCTTTGGACTACCAGTTGGCCAACAGTATAAAATGGTTTCCAAAACTGGACTGTGCTGGATCAACGGAAAAGTTACTTCGCATACTTGACAAGTCGATATACGAATGATGTTTGATAATGTTAAAAGTCTAGTCAGAGCTAGGCCTCTAGTCTTTCTCTACAGCTGAACAGAAGAAAGAGAGGGGCAGAGATCAGCATCTTTGAGAACTGATGTGCATTGTCTCGAGGCAGTTATGTGACAGAAGTGAGGCAAACTGTTTTCTAGGTATGTCATATTCTTTCCATAATTTAAGGTGAATCATACCTCACTCCCAGTGCTGAAAAATTTAATTGTGTTTGAATGCTCATTGTATTAATGCTTTTCAATGCTTAATTCAGAATTGGGACTGTAAATTGCTCCCCTATAAAGCTTAGCATATGACTATAATAAAATAAGGAGACAGTCTATATAAAACATATTGTTACAACAATTTTATGGGCACAAATCCTTATAAATATAGAGCCTATACTGCTCTATCTTCCATAATGATTTATCTCCCATTTTTTATTAAGAACTTGCAATAAAAAGATAAAACGGTTAGCAAAGGGTACGTATTACTGAATAGAGTAACCACGTGGTTGTTTCAGCCACTCCTTACCACAGGGCAGATTCATTCACTGTCTCACATCTAGCCTATCCCATCTCTTCTGAGCAGGGATTGCATTTGGGTCTTTTGTGAAACACACAGCTGATGCACAGCTTTTTTGTAGACCCTAACTAATAATTCCTATTAGCAAACCCTTACAGAAGAAAACAAACACTACACTGGGGCTATTAAGGCAGAGAGCTTAAGCCAATTGTCATTAAGAGCCATTCAGGTCCTCACTGTATTTGTCTCATTCATCTCAAGATCCACAGTGTTAAGGGGGGGATGTAGGAGAGGGTGGAAATGTGTAAAATAGTTCAAACTGAAGAATCTTTATGATGATAAGTGGCACGCGTATGTTCTTGCTAGCTTACCTTTCTCTTCAACAACGACGGTTGTCCCATTTCCATAGACTTTCTTACAGAAAGGTATTTCAATAATTATCTCACAGTAGTAAAATCCAGTGTCATTTACACTGGCAGATTTTATCACTAGCATGTCCTTGTTTTCACGGGTGACATTGGATACATAGACAAGGTGTGATGATATAGTTTTGGTGATGTTCTCCTTATTAACAAGATACCAGCTTACTCTATACCTCACAACAGGTTTTTCCCAAATACAGGCAATTTCAGTGTAGCCTCCAGTTGATAGATGTATTTTTGTTGGCGTTTGGATGACTGTCAAATTACTGGGACCTGTAGCTAGTGGAGAAATACACATAAATTTACAAGTTAAAGGAGCAAAGAGATGACATTACAGCTGTAATTTCTACAATCACAGTATTTAAAATAATGTTAATACTGTAAAATCATTATGAGATTGATTTTGAAGATTAGTTACTATCCACTTCTCCCTTGAACAACGGCAGTTACTTCCTGGCTAAAGGAAACTTAATCTGGTGTGTTAAAGCCCTCCATCATTGTTTGTGTGCAATAAATTAAGATTTTCTGTTTACTCACTGATATACTTATTTATTTTCAGCAAAAAGCTTTTATAATAGAGGTTGAGCCTGAAGCATATTAAACACTTTATCTACCAGATAAAGAATGACCAGAAGGAGTAATTCAGAATGATTCATCAGTGAATATTGACTCATCAACATGAAAGAAAAATCCACTACAGTTTTTGTCACCATGTAGGAGTTCTTGTCCTGCACTGCTTCCAGTTAGTGACAGATGTACAGCATTTTTGAAGTGTGTTCTTTTAATTTTGTGTAAACTTCTTTCATTAAATTTTTGCTGACAAGTAGCTTGCAGCATCAAATTCACCTCCTTAGTGTAATAAGTATACAACATGCCATGCAGACCACAACTGGTGCTCTACACTTTTTCTGTAACAACCTCTCTGTGAAAACGCTTTTTGATTCCCTGCACATTTTACTTTTGATTTCAGCATTATGAAAATATAGTTAACATCCTCCTTGTATCACACACAAGTCTATCTGAGGTGGACATACTGTGAGAAGTTTTTTTAAATCCAGTTTAAGAATTACAGGTGACTAACTATAAACAAAACAAAGAAAATAAACAGCACTTACCTAAGGAGCCAAAACACATTGTTAAAAGAAGTTTCAGTGAAACGATGATCATCACGCAGGATTATTAGCTCTCGCATCAGGGTATCTTTGTCGAAGATCAGCAAAACAACAAATGAAAGCGTGTCAGATTCGCAGCTTAACTTCCTCTTCCCTCATGTGGTAAGAACGAGAGAAACCGAAATGCAACCCAAATTTTTCCTACGCTCTTTGAAATTGCCATCATAGATGTGTCTGCTTTAGACCCCAGCCACCCTCTCTGAAATCAGAACATGCCTTCTTCAAAGTTGTGTCCCAAATGGTTACCTTTCAACACTAGATTAGCCTCTTCTGCCACGATATACAGAACTGCTTTTCCATGCTTACAGTGGTCTCCTGTGAACCTTTGCCATTGTAATTCTGTAATCCTTCATTTAAAGACATTTTATGACGATGAGACTTCTTTAGCTACTGTGTAAACGCTTGTCAGCAGCCTTTTCCAGCCAACCTGATGAATCTTCTCCAAAGCCCAAGAGACAACGATTGTACACAGGTTACACTGACACCAAGCACTACTGCTGTCTTTCCTTATCACACATTTCATTATCATCATGCTGAAATCTTGTTTAAATTCTCTCCTGTGAAAAGTACTTGCCTATTTTTGCCTTGCCGGTAGCATAGCTCTGTTGGCAGGAGCAATGGAGCAAGGCTGAGTTCAAAGACCGTGCTCACAGTGGCCCTGACATCCCGCAACATCAGTGGGAAGCAACCCAGGACACTATGCTGTGTACACAATGCATCTCACCAGTACCTCTGGGCGCAGATGCATTAATGCAGTACCAGTGCCATGTATGTTAACTAAGGCTTGTTTCAGGAAGGTTACAAGCATGGGTTAAATAAAATGATCTACAGTTACACCATCAAGTTAAGGGCCATGTTGAAACTTATTTGCCTTCTATTATTTAAAAAATTCTACAAATATAGATAACTGTATGCTACTTAATGTTCTCCAGTACCGGTTTTTGGCTCCAACCCAGAATCACTTATGTTGCCTGGCAAGAAAAGTGGAAGACAAAACACTGCTTCCATTTGCACAACTTATCCAGTCTTATTCCCTTGACAGAAGTTTCAAATGCAAAGGTACCAGGCCAGACAAAAATGTCCCACAAACGTGTCCAGTCGGATAACATCAGAATTGCAATGACAGGAAAAACAACAACAACAACAAAAAGAAACAGAACATGCTGAGAAGATGAATCAGTTAAATTAAGAACTTGATAAGAACCCATTTACCACAAAATTTTCTAGAACTAACATCAGGTTTTAGCAGCAGAACAGCTGAACTGCAATTCATGATGAAGGCACAGCCACATTCAAAGCCTAAAGCAGTGTTCCTTTCCACTCATCAGCAACAAAAGCACGATGCATCAGCTCACCCGCTTCTCAGTATCTACCTTACAGGAGTAGTTTCCAGTGCCGTTTAGACTGCCAGGTAAAATTAAAAACGAGACAATGGCAAAGATACATGTCACAAAGTGCTGTAATCTATCCCCATTTCTGATGGTACTCAGCTGACTTGGCTATCAGCTTTTAGAGGTAGCGAGAACACAACAAATACCTTTAAATTCAAGTGAATGAAAAGATACATTAAAGCAAATAATTAAAACTTAAAGATATTTTTAAATTATATTAAATAATTCTGTTAGCATTGACATTCGTGTTATCTTTGGTACTACTGATCAAAGATGTGGAATAAGTGAAGCAGCATGTGTAAATTCAAGGGAAAAAACTACTTTCTCTTGTATTTAAAAACCCACATTTGTGTATTTAGTGTTGAGTTATGCAGCTGGCAGCTCCAGCATGTAGCACATTTTGTCTAGGGACTAGGTGAAGCTTTTTCAATAGTGCTCACCACATCTTATATTTACTCTGAAAGATGCTTTGGTTCTAATCCAAAGCATCTCCTGTCAGAGATGAAATGAACTAGCACACAGAAAAAGGGGTTGGGAAAAAGGTTTATTTTTAGCCCAGGTTACTTCACTGTACCGTTTTACAACACAACCCCACAAACTCTCATCACAGTACTACTGAGTGGGTGGAAAAATAGGGTGACAGAATTTCTTAAGCCAGCTTTGCTGCCAGGTGAAGTGCATCACACAAAATGACTATGTGGGTCAGGAAAGCATCTGCAACAGAAAGATCCTTTTAAGTTTTCTTCTTTCAACTTAATCTTCATTAACCTTGGAAGCCGCATGGGTGAATTTGGATTCTGTAAATGTGTACCTTTACTCACCTGTGTGCTGGAAATGTTTGCAGAGCAGCTGCTGAGCGCAGAGGCACTCTGTTCTTGGAGAGGCAATGACAGTTATAGCCAGTCTCTTCTGGATACTTTGCACAAATCTGTCTTCCCAAACCTTTTCTCCATGGCATTCAAAGAATGTCAGTGGAGCCATACTGAAAAACACACTCGAAACTTTTAAACAAAGAGGACCTAAACCCCCTCCCTCCTCCTTACCCATATGTCAGACTTGCTTGAGAGCTTGTAACACAAGTACTAATGAGACAGCAGCATTTCTGAGGTGTTACTCTCAGCTGGGAAAGTTTATTAAGCTACAGCAGCACTGAGGAGAGTATGCGTGAAACTCAAGGTAGTCAAAATGAGTTTGTAATTCTGCTGCATTGGAATAAGAAGATGGAGCAAAAACCATTTACATTTTTTTTGTTATGAAAACAATCTGAAATTTTCATACTTGAAACAAAATTCTGAAGTACTAAGCCAAAGATATGTTATCCGGTTCTTTAAAAAAAAAAATTTTAGTTCACATTTGCCTTTTCAAGATCTTCTTCAAATCATAACAAACATTGCAGAAAGTTGCAGGTGTGCCAGAAGAATGTTCTGGTGAAAATGCAAATCTGACTTTTGTTGTGCGTAACTTCTCAGTCTTCCCCTCTTCCACCTCAAACACAAGGTGGAAAGCATGCTGTCACCTGGGCTTTTTATCCACTACCTAACTGCCATGTAACAGACCTCCTAACTTCTCGGGACAGTCAGCGGCGTTCTATGTGCTCTGTATGGTACATACACGTTATTAATTTTGTCCAGGTACAACCCAAACAAAACCACCAAAACCTTACTTTGATGTTGAGTCTAGGACTCTTCTTAGCACACTTCTTTATTCGCACAGAAAACACAGCCCTAATTTGTTTTCCAACTGTGAATAACAAATTATGTCTCAGTAGTAAAAACAGCTCCACAGCACAAATGGAATGACAAAACAAATATGCCAATTGTGGATACCACAATTAATTTTCAAATTAATTTTAGTATTACCAGTGATTCTTTTACCTGATATAGTGATTAAAGATGAGATCTGCAAAAATTTCCTTTCAAAAGAGCAGCTATGTAATTCTTACACAATATCAAAAAAACAGTCAGGGTGCTGGCTTCAAGACATTCATAGCAGAACTTTCTCAAAGATAAATGCTAGCATGAAAGAGGAGCTATTTTCTTTAGCTTTATTTTAGGTTTGTATCTGGCTTAATGTAAAATAAAGGTTATGAACGAACTTTTCCTAGAAAGCAAAAAAGCTAACAAAAATTTATTGCTCTTGGGAGTTCAAGTAACTACTACCTACATTGCAGCAAAGTGGATGTAACTAGAACTGTTTGAGATAGAACATGCTGATGGGAAGGAAAGTGGAATGTAACCAACTCGACCATGGGTTTGCCAAGCAGGGGCAAGACCTGGCATCTTCAGTAGCTGGAAGCAGTTTCCTTCTACCTTTGCAAGCGAGGCTCGTGTTTTTGCAGCCCAAGCCGCACCAGACACTGAGCAACGCCAGAGCCAGCAGAGCCTAGAGCCAGCAGAGAAAACATGAAAAAGTGGCCTTGGGCGCTGGAAAAGGAGATGGTGAAACAGGGTTTTGCTGAGAGCCACTCTGTCCCTGGACACAAATAGGACTCCACCAGCTCTCGAGGACATTCAAGCTTCTGCTCCTCAAAATTACACAGAGTGATGGAACGAATATGATTTGGTTTTCCAGGCAAAATAAACTGATCTCCCACAAGACCCAAAACAGCAGCATCTTGAAGGGTCTGCAGTGAGGAGCTGTGGACAAAATCAGCTCTTATCTGAAGATTCTGCATTTCAGACTTCTCAGATCAGTTTCATTCTGACTGCTTGTTACACCCTCACCTTCCTCAACACCCAAGTGCTCTGCCGTCTCCTCCTAGCTCTTCCACTCCGTAACTGCTACTTCCATAACTCCAACAAAATTAAAAACAAAGTTTATTTACCATAGCACAAATATACTGCATGCATGCGTGACTTTTTCCTCTGCTTATAACATTACATCCACCCTCTTTTCTTTCATGTGTCCGATCTGATCCATGGTTTGAAGTAGTATTTAAGTACAGAGTGGCCTGATTTCTATGAAGTCTTGATGTAGCACTGCAATATTTCTCCTCACTATCTTGATACATGTGAGGGAAGAAAAATGATGATTACTAAACGGGTCACTCTACAGAGATGCCTGCAGGCTTCCATTCGCTTGGGCTAAGATTTCTCAGGAAAAATAACATATAAAATATGCAACGACATCATCTTCTAGCAGGAATGCCATGCTTTTTACAGACCACAGTCGCGGATGCCTCCGGTGCAATACAAGATTTGACTCTGGCAAATTATTCCCTGATGGCCAATTGCACTGAAATAACTCCAGATAAAATATTCGTGTTTTTTTTTTTTTTAAGCAGGAGAAAACCCCAACAGATAAATCAGGTGGTAATGAGGTATTCCTGTTTACAGTATCTGGCACACCCATGGTTTTTGTAGGGTTTGTTCTAACACAGGCTACTAGAAACATCAGCCTGATGTCTGGGAAAGCAGCTGCAGGATCCTTTACTGCTTGGCTGGGATTGACCATGCAATTGCCCATTGAAGATACAGTTCAATTTTTATAATCTACCAGCAAGACTTGCCCGTTACCAGCACATGTATTAGTGAATACCGCTTCAGTCACAAAAATATGAATTGTAATCATACCACTGTGTAACCTACACAGTATACCCATTATACTGCATGGCATAACCAAGCAGGGAATGAGAAAAGATGTACAAGCAAGGAAAATTACTTAGCCACAAGCATTTCATTTCCCAAACACATACACAAAACAAAACGAAAAATAGCTGCCATCATGCTTTACTGCATTCTAGTTACAGTGCTATGTACTTCCCCTGTGGGCTTAATGTTGCAGGGAAATGGCTTTCACTGCAGCAGGGCAGGTTAGGTTGGCATATCACTGAATATTTATAGCCAAGTATGAAAAATAACCGATAGAAAATACGCACCAACCTTTCTTCATCCAGTAACTGAATGTGGCGGTTTCTGCAGTGATTTTAATGATATGCAACCAGTTAGTACACACAGGCTGTCTACATGGAAAAACTGACCACCAGTGCAGCTCTTCCACAGTATAACTACTTCACAATAGCTATTCTGGGAGAGCCCTTTTCACTCTGTTTCCTTTGTTCTTGAACACTGTCTCCACATGGAGCAAATTATTACCAAACAGCCAAAGTAAATTACCACAGTAAGATGTCATTTTTACATGGTTCTAAATCTGGAATTATTAATTGACTGAAAAGTAACCTATTTTCCTCTTTTAAATCTATGTATTTCCTCCTTCAGTTTTACATTTCACTCGTCAAAAACACAGTTTTGTATAGTGTGGCACCAAGCATAATTCATCATTACCACTGCTGTGAAGCGACTGACTTGATTCTCCTCTCAGCTACATGCATTTTCACGGTGAATAAGTAAAATAAGTAGAGATGCCCAATGGCACATGGACAGAATCAGAGTCTACAGCTCTGCCTTGATGAGCGCTAAGATGACAAATAGAAGAATTAAACTCTTCTTTTGAACATAAATGTATACCAGCTATTAGGAAAGCTAACGACTGGCCAAGTTTCCTTCTGCTGCTGCTCAATCAGGTCTACTTAGAATTTTCACTTACTGCCAGTTTAACCCTAAGCACAGTCCTCCACAATTAACTTCAGCTCGACGCTAATGAAACGTTTCTTGCTACCACTGTGGATGTTCTTTGAGCCCGAGAAGTATCAGAGTTCACAGTGTCATAGGAACGATGTTCCTGCTTCAGGTTATGTGATGAGTTAGTTACTGGCCATGTGACAACACACCTTCTGTTGAGAGACTGGCTCCAGCTTACCCAGAACAAAAGACTGAACATCCAGGACTGGGATACTGTGAAGCAAATAAAATCTAAAGCTTAAGAAACACAATTTAAATGAGATTAGTGAAAAGGAATTCAAACAGTATATTCAATTTCAGTTTACATCAAACAAGAAACTTTGCAGTTGTTGCCCAAAAGAAACCGTAGCTGAAACACGACAGGCATACCTCCTTGCATGTAGAAACGGAACGTCCTATGGCAAATTGCTATTCTGTGATTTGGAAGTCACCTCTTCTAATAATAAAAACCCTAAGAGACTCTTGAGATCACCACTAATTAGAAAGTCAATTCAAGACTGTAGGACTAATATGAGTTTGCCAGTGCTCCACACTGAAGCATCACAGAAGCAATCACTTCAAAACTACTCACAGCAAGCATGAAAATGTTCAATACACTTGCACTGCAACACCAAGGTCATTTCTGTATTTTTGAATTGAACATGTTTCAGGAAAAAAAAAAGTTGTAAATAATTAACCAACAAAAATACCCACAACTCAGGCCAACAGTTTAACTAAATTTATTCCAAAATGACTATTCCTTTCATTAACAGCAGTAGAATGTTTTTCAAGATCATCACTCATGTCTTGAAACAAAAATTAGAAGCTATTACATATTCACTTCTGAAATACAATGTCAAACTTTATTGACTTTGAAAGTATACAAAGAAACTCCTTATTTCCTTTGGGTAAACAGTTACTATACAGTTCTCTGAGGTCTCTGTACTGTTGGTGAATGCTGTAAAACACAAAAAATGTTGGTAATTTATTCAAGAGGCTTTACTCAAATGTACATGTTATTCTATCTCAACAGTTTTAACTCATTCCTTCCTTGAAAGCTGGTGTTTGAGCAATTTCTAAGTAGTATGGAGCCTAAGATACACTCATTCATAATATTAAAATATACAACAATCCATCTACTTTTTACACACTGACTCACACAGAAAACATGAACGACTCCCCAGTCATGCACCTTTTCTTCACCATGAGTAAACAGCAAGCAAGTTCCTAGATGCAGGTCAAGCAGAGCTCTAAACTCCCACCTAGCGTAGCCGAAAACCTCTGCAAGCTTTTTACAAAGCACATACACGGATGTAAGTGACAGTAAGGACAATGTCCAAGCAACTAACTGGAATGAGAAATGAAATGAGGTCACCCACAGCATTTGACTTGAGTGTCAGCCGTAACTGGAAACATATCCACACAGTCTTTTAAGCTGATTACAGTGGGGATTTTTAACTGCAGCTGTCTGTTTTTCTGCAGCACAGGCTTAAGCTTACACAACTCATGAGCATCTAACAAAATTAATCTGTCACAAGTGTGAATTCATAAAGTTTCATTTCTATCTGCACAAAGACATGTCCAGAAAGTTTTCAAGCTTTCTAACACTTCTAGGCAAAACAAGCCATCAGAGAAATACAGCAGTCTAATATTTGCAGGGAATCTTTGCTAAATGTTACTGCTTGCAGGCTCTGCCAGATACTAGGTCTGTCGCACAGAAGAACAACACATTACAATCTTGCAAATATTTTTATCTTTTTAGTAGACCATTCATCGGGATTCAACAGTCAACAACAATATAGACACCAACCACCTTATTCCACCTACCTTTGCTTGGATATTGTGCAGTCTTCCATTTCCACCGTTTCAAAGTGTTTACATCCCAGGTGCCTGTGAGTGATCGCTCTTCTACTAGCTTCACTGATCCTAATCCCTGCAGCAAAGACTGTGAGTAAAGAAAACACAAGGAATCAAACCACAGCTTACTGAAAACAGCATCACACTCACCAGTCTAGTACACAGAGCAGAGTAGAACTTTCTTCTCTAGTACTGATCTGCTAAGCAGAGCAGTAAAGACTTTAAAAATCTGCTAGGTCATGCAACGTAATGGCAACTACAGATTCACCAGGCTTCAAAATAAGAAGTGAGGTGCCGAGAGCTTCTTCTGTGTTGCAGCAAAGTTCACAGCCTTCTAATCTCTTCATTCAAGAGCTGAAACTCACACCGCACTTTAAAAAACAAAACAGAGAATCCTAGACCTCGTGCCCCATGTTTCTGTCATCACAATCAAAATTTCATATTTTAAAATAAAAAAACCCTGCCATGCATTATGAAATAATCTACTTCTACATGAAAGATCAAATAAAAAAGAAACTGAAAATACACAGTACATGATGGAAGTGACCAAAGTTTCAACAACTTGCAGAAATAAACTATAGAGGAAAAAAAAAAAAATGTTTGTTTCCTTTAATCCTGTCCACATTTCATTAACTATTGTTACAACTTGCAATACCTAAAGAAACAGCAAACCAGATTCCCACTCTCTACACTGGTTAAGGCACTGCAGGAAGTGTTATATAACCAAGAGCTCCACAAAATCAGTCCTACGGATATTTATGCATATTCATGCTGTGCCTATGACAACCTCATCTGAACTAACAACCTCTGTGTTGCAAAGCAATAGAAATAAGACCTGCTTCCCTGTGAGGTTACAGTTATACTAGTATTTTTGCATCCATACTAGTATTTTTGTATCCATCTTTTGTGATGTCTGTAGCACACGGCATGTTTTATTCCAGAACCAGTTCTCTCTGGAAAAAAACTACCTCTGTCTCTGGTATTCTGTCTCGAAGGATTAAATTTACCTTCAGATTTACTATCACAGGTTGAGACAGCACAGGATCCTCTCCAACTTCATACAAGTGCCTAATTCTTAGCAGGACACGACTGAAGTTTGGATCACCTTGTTTCTGTTTACCTTTAAGAGGAAACAAAATGCAAACATTTTCTCACTTCAAAAACAAGGCCAAATTTTCAACTTTCTTTTTTTTTTTTTTTAGCTTTACACTCTAATAACTTGAATTTAATTCCCATCTTTTAAAATTAGCAAGAGGACTAACAGCGAGAAATACACAGCTCCCACTGTTGACAGGAATGAAACTAACAGGCATGATGAACTCATGCAGGAGAAAAATTTTACTCTTTGACTAGAGCAATCATACAGTATAATTAACTTTCTTGATAGAGGAATTTGACACTTTGAATTAAATAAAAGTACTAGCCATAGAAGACAGAAAGAAGAGAAAGACAGCTTCATTAAGTGTAACATCCAGTCACCCTTCTGAAAGCACTTACCCATGCGGACGCTGTGAACCTGCTCTGCATGATTAGAGCTGTATCTCCACCCTGGAATGCTCAGAGTCTGGAGATGAAGATTAGGTGGGACAGTTACAGGCAAACCATGGGCTGAATTCTGCTGAAGCTGTCCGGGTAGCTTTGGTTTATCTCCTCCATGCAAAGTGAAACAAAGCAAACATCAAACATCCATCACACACACAAGCCTGGCCAGGGTACTGTGGAAGGCTAAAGAGATTTTTGCTTTTTCTGCCAAGGCAGATGCAAAGCAGATGCTATGCTTTCTCCTCCAAGGCCTTCTGAGATACAAAGCAGAAAGCAATATGAGTGTAACTGCTGGAGAAGTATATTAGAGCTTTCCATAAAGCAAATTTCACTGCAGTTTGAAGTTGCTATTCCACGAAAAGGCTTCAGTTTTACTTAATAAGTCACATAAATATTTTTGAAAGAATGACTCAGAAATGGTCATTAAGGACTCAGCTTCCAGGAAGCTGATATACAGTGCACTAGCTACTTTGCACTAATTCCCTGTGTGGACATTTTGTTCTCATTAGATGCTTTAAAATTTATTCTCTTCTGAAAGTAGAGATAATTACATAACAAGAGAAACATTTCATACACTTGGACAACATCCATGTTTGAAATTAATGCAAAGTAATTAGCAGGCTTTAAATCTGCCTCCTAACTCACTGTATACTAACTTTGCCATTCAGGAGGCTTGAAGTCTCCATTTACAAACTTAATAGCATAAATTAGAGCAAAATAAATAAGCCATTCAGATGCTAAAGATAGCACAGGAGATGGAATGAGTTACCTGATAATGATCCAAACATTACTACTGGCCTGTGTTCTAATGCCAGTCCACTTGTCCGATATAAAATATTGGTGACAGCCTTCGTTCCTAAAATAAGCCAAATCACAGGGCGAGCCACTGAAGAGTCATTCAAAGTGAGATTGTAATTCAGGTCCCACTGAAGGTTGTTCCACAGTCTCCTATGAAGCATCACCTATGTTGGGAAGGTAAATGTCACAACAGTAATCAGCCAGCATGCTTTATTTATATTATCAGCAGCCATGAAATTATGGTCTCCTAGAAAAAAGAAATTTTTATACGTTACCTCCACTTGTCCATTTCCTTGACTTGAGACACCATGAGCTCTTTCTGCAAACAGCATCAGCCTTGTGGTATCATCTTCAATGTAGGCAGTCTGGACCATAGGATAATAGTTCTGAAAACACACAGTAAATCATGCAGTGATAATATTAACTTAGGTAACAGTAATGGAGAATAAGACATAACTGATTTTGGATTACACCTTTGTGCCTACCCGAGCGACTGTGTTATTCACATATGCCTTGAATGGTCTTTTCTGAATCTGATATCCATTGCTATCAGTGTAGAGTAGCTGCCCAGTGTTCAAATTTGTGCTTGTTCTTAGAACCGCTTCACGATTTAATTCCAAAGGCCCAACACTGTATTCTTGCTCTATCCTATGGCAAAGCAACTTCCCATCGTAGCCTTCCGGTACTGTATACATCCTGGTATATACTGCATATATGTAATCCTCAGCAGTAACATTACTATAAAAACGAGAGGAAAGATATGCAGAGTTTATAAAGTGGAGCACTTGATCAGTTATGTCAAGACTTGCAAATCATTCATGATGTCATCCTACACATAGACAACTTTCTTGCCTGTTTTCTATGTATTTCATGTACATGTACAATTATTTTTATTTTTAAAGTAATTTTCAAAGGACAGATATTCAACTGGAGTAAATGATATCCTACAATTTTCTTTAGTGTTGCAAGGTAAAGAGGACTCTTCATTTGATTAGAGAGGCTCTGTTTTTCTCAAAATTAACAAAAAATTTTTAAATAATTATGATTCCCTAAGAAACATGTTTACATTCTACAGAATACATGTATTTTTTCAATCTGGGCAGCATTAATTTTGAGGCAGGAACTCCACTGTTTTCCAAAAGTCCTTCTCAACTACAATCTTTATACAATGCCGTGTAAAGCAAAAGGCCTCAATCAAACAATCAGATTTAAAAGAGGGTGAAGGGGTTACAGACTAGTATAATTTTAACACAGAGAAGTAGCTAGTTCACCACGGGGCAGTGTGTCCTTGTGTGGGATTCATTTTTCCTTTCTCTAATTCACTTGTAATGAAGATGCAGTTATAATAAAGAACCATTATGTCCAAATTCCACTCATGTAAGAAGATGTTAGCTGCAATTTTCATTGAATTGTATGGAACAGGGATCCCAACAGAAACTGCACTATAAAATGAACCACAGAAGAAAACTCTGAGGAATCTTCACCTCCCTCCCTGCAGCAATACACGCAATTTAAAGGAGGTGCCTCCTCAGCACTACATTTAGCAGATGCATGCTAGTTCTTTTGTCTAAATCCTAAACAGTAGACAGAGCTCACTGTTTAATAGTAAGCATACAGAGTTAATCATCTCATACGTATCTTCAGAGAATTCAGCATTCCAGTGAAGTGAAGCTGTCATGGTGGTGTACCTGTAGAAATACTGCCGTATCTCTGTCATCAAGTTTCCAGAAACCACTTCCAATCCCACCACTTTTGATACTGGAACAGCTGAAGCATTTGGGGCAAATAGGTAGTTATCTGAAATGGGTCCTTTCATCACGTCTCCGTTCACATGGTACTCAAGGAACTCCTGGGTCAACTGGACAGTCTGGTTAGTCTTCCTGTGAATCCGGAGAAGAGGAAAAATTATATTACTTACGAACACATTTTGTGCATAATAGATGCAAAGCTGAACTGCAACAGGAGTGAGGCTGGGAATGTAAGAAAAAAAAATCTGTTTCCTCAAAGTGGGTAACTGATTTTATAAGATTTAGGAAATGAGGACAGCAGAGAATTAAAGTGCCTCCCTTTAAGACACTGTTGACACTGTTCCCCACAGCATCATCCTGGAGAATCTAGCTGCCCATGGTTTGGATGGGTGTACTCTTCGCTGGATAAAGAACTGGCTGAATGGCCGAGCACAGAGAGTGGTGGTGAATGGAGTTAAATCCAGCTGGTGGTCGGTCATCAGTGGCGTCCCCCAGGGCTCAGTTTTGGGTCCGGTCTTGTTTAACATCTGTATCAATGATCTGGATGAGGAGATTGAGTGCTCCCTCAGTAAGTTTGCAGATGACACCAAGTTGGGTGTCGATCTGCTCGAGGGTAGGAAGGCTCTGCAGAGGGATCTGGACAGGCTGGATCGATGGGCTGAGGTCAACTGTATGAGTTTCAACAAGGCCAAATGCCGGGTCCTGCACCTGGGTCACAACAACCCCATGCAATGCCACAGGCTTGGGGAAGAGTGGCTGCAAAGGTGCCCGGCAAAAAAGGACCCGGGGGTGTTGGTTGACAGCCGGCTGAACATGAGCCAGCTGTGTGCCCAGGTGGTCAAGAAGGCCAGGGGCATCCTGGCTTGTATCAGGAATAGTGTGGCCAGCAGGAGCAGGGAGGTGATCGTGCCCCTGTACCTGGCACTGGTGAGGCTGCACCTGGAGTACCATGTTCGGTTTTGGGCCCCTCACTACAAGAAGGGCATTGAGGTGCTGGAGTGTGTCCAGAGAAGAGCGACGAGGCTGGTGAGGGGTCTATAGAACAAGTCTTAGGAGGAGTGGTTAAGGGAGCTGGGGCTGTTTAGTCTGGAGAAGAGGAGGCTGAGGGGGAACCTTATTGCTCTCTACAACTGCCAGAAAGGAGGTTGCAATGAGGCAGGTGTCGGTCTCTTCTCCTAAGTAACTAGCGATAGGACGACAGCAGATGGCCTCAAGCTGAGTCAGGGGAGGTTTAGACTGGGTATTAGGAAAAACTTTTTTACTGAAAGAGTGGTCAGGCATTGGAACAGGCTGCTGAGGGAGGTGGTGGAGTCACCATCCCTGGAGGTGTTCAAAAAATGTGTAGATATGGCACTTCGGGATACAGTTTAGTAAGCAAGGTGGTGTTCAGTTGACGGTTGGACTTGATGATCTCAGAGGTCTTTTCCAACCTATGATTCTATGATTCTAAGACATCTGTGAGTATGTAAATAAATGAGTTTCCATGTCATTTTGTACTTTCATAAAACAGAAGCATCTCAGGACAGAAACAGCATCTACATTAGCTCTTTGTTTTGATGTGAGAGTTGCTACAGGATCAACACCTACCTATTGCACAAAAATGAGGTACATCACACCATATTAATGAACAGTTAGGTTCATTTAACTGACTTTGTAGCTCGGTAAGTCAGCATGATGCCAGTTTCCATATTTAACACTTGTAATGAATATAATGGTAACAGGATAGCAAAATTTACACTTGCTCATATCTACTTTGTCTCCTCCTTTCTCCCCTGAAGCTTACAGTTTAGCTATTCATGACTCCATATCACACTTTTTGGAAAGTCATACAAAGGCCATTTGAGATGCTATTGCCCTCAGCTACCTGCTCTGCTCCTCTTTTGGAGACTTGCTGGCAAAAAAGGAAAAATCACTTTGGCAAATAACTGCCAACCATTTTAGCTAGTGTTAATACAGCAACCTATAGACTGTAGTGAGGAGCAAAACATATCCAACTCTTCTCTACTACTCCTGTTATGGGGTATTTCCAGTGCAGAGGCAGGACCTAGAAGTTCTAATGTTGCAACCAAACTTTATAAGGCTTCACAGTTGAAGATTCGAATTTATTTTAACCTTTCTTGCTATTCTGACCTGACACCTCGCTCTTTCCAATTACCCCAAAGCAAACTTGCTGAAACTCAAACATTCTGGGCTTGCCTGAAGGCTTGCGAAGAAAGTGAACATCCCATTTCTCCTACATGCTGAATTCCAGCTCTTGCTGCCTGCCAGAACAGGATAGAGAAAAATGGAATTTGAATATAGATGCTTGTTCTTCTTCATTATATTCCTTATTACACTCCTCAAAGAATCTGGAAACAGTTAGGATCTGGAGGCCCTCTCAGAAGTTACTTACTCCAGGGCTCTTAGTTACGGTTTATCTACACTTTTAAAGCTGATTTTAACTATATTGGGCAACAAGTTCTTGCTCTAGGAGGCAGAATTATGAACAAAACCACATAGGTGAAAGAGGTCTAGCAGTCACTAGCCCAGTGTCAAAGGGGTCAAATCTTCCATCAGTACATAGCTGACAATCTGAATCCTGAGCAGCCAAAAAGCAGTGCAGCTCCACTGAAGCTGAAGTAATTGGCCCAGTTCACATCAGACAAGAAAGACAGTCTGCAAACCCCAACTATCACCTCGATCTTCATTGTTTTTCCATTTTATCTGCATGATTAAATGGAATTTCCTTAGTTAAATGTTTCTTTTTGAAAATTTTGTAGTTTTCTACCACAGAAGGAGTGATAGAAGACTTGCAAAGCACTACTGATTAGTAAGAGAAAGCTCTTGCTTTATCACTTAAGGGTCATTGTGTAGCAATAGTGTAGGTGCTTACTTACTTATTTTTAATACAAACACAGATTCATAACCCTCTTTAGTTCTAAGGTACAATGAGATTCTGCTGATCTACCAGTGATCAGCACTGTGATATGTTATCTTACACCAACTGCATGGTTAAACAGGACAACAACATTACAGAAATAGCACGGAATCACACCCGTGCTAGTGTTAATGTTTCCTGTAGAAGGGAGGACATATGAACTGGAGACAAAAAAAGAATTTTAAAGAATGTAAAGAACATTTTGTTAGTTCAGTCTCAGAATTAAGGCACATGATACTTATTTTAGGACTTATTTTACAACGGGTTTTACAGAATCTGCAACACTGTTAAAAACAAGCAGGGAATCTCACCTCTCTGTAATGCTGTGCATTAGATTTGTGTTTTGGTCAAACAAGACCTGGTAGCAGTTGTTAACCACAGGAAGCAACCGTCGACCGTGTTGATCTGCACGAGTTATGCCTTTTTGCTTGTACTTGACTGATCTTCCAATAAATGCAGACTGCTTACCACTCACAAGTTTAACATTGTATTTTCTGTAGCTCAGACCACTTATTGCAACTAGAATATACAGATCATAGCTAGAATGGGACTCCGCCGAGCTTTGAACCTGTATGTTAACATACACAATAATGCTGCATTACAGAAAATTAATTAGCAAGGCAACTATCTTCATGTGTTGTAAGCCCTAAATCACAAAAATTAACTACTGCTTTAAAAATAAGTTTCTAAACATGCCATTTGTATAATTCTCAATTATAATGTAGATCTGTGTTGCTTTTAATTGGGAGTTTGGTGAACTTGGATTAAGCTTAGCCCTTCTTGTGAAGCAAAGAGGATCACTAACCAAATTACGAAGTTAGATCGTCTTTTAATGTGAACAAGGAATCGTAGATCTTGATTTAAGATTGCATTGCAAAATGTCTGTATGAGCAGAAACAATCACAAATTAAACTAATCATTCAAATGACAGAAAAGAGACTGAAACGTAAGGGATGTGACTAGCATAAGTATGAGAAAACTCGTGGCAAGAGGAGGAAGCACCCAGACGTGCCCTCACTTTAAGCAAGGCACATGGAGAGGGAGGTAAAAGCATGCGGCGTACTTTTAAACAGTAAACAGAACACCAGTGTTACCTCATATAAAAATACCTTGAACAACAGTTTTTAATCATTTTTCAATTACATATATCCTGCCCATTAATGTCATATAATTTAGTATTACTTTTGGATTGGGGCAAGAAAATGGGTCCAGAGAGATACTGTACTGATTACATGGACAAAGAGGTTAGTTATGACTAACCAGAAATTAAAGGAAGTTGCCTGGGGATTGGCATATGTCCAGTTACTCACACCACAGACCTCCTAACCTTAGTGGTATCATCATAGAATCATAGAACGATTTGGGTTGGAAGGGACCTTTAGAGGTCTCTAGCCCAGCCCCCCTGCAGTGAGCAGGGACATCTTCAACCAGATCAGGTTGCTCAGAGCCCTGTCCAACCTGGCCTTGAATGTTTCCAGGGATGGGGTCACTACCTCTCTGGGCAACTTGTGCCAGTGTTTCACCACCCTCACTGTAAAATATTTCTTCCTTATATCCAGTCAAAATCTACCCTCCCTTAGTTTAAAGCCATTATTCCTTGTCCTGTCACAACATGCCTTGCTAAAAAGCCTGCTCCCATCTTTCCTACAGGTCCGCTTTAAGTGCTAAAAGGCTGCAATAAGGTCTCCCTGCAGCCTTCTCTTCTCCAGGCTGAACTGCCCCAATTCTCTCAGCCTTTCCTTGTAGGAGGGCTGCTCCAGCCCTCGGATCATTTTTGTGGCCTCCTCTGGACCCGCTCCAACAGGTCCATGTCTCTCCTGTGCTGAGGGCTCCAGAGCTGGACACAGGACTCCAGGTGGGGTCTCACCAGAGCAAACCAGAGGGGCAGAATCCCCTCCCTCAACCTGCTGGCCACGCTGCTTTTGATGCAGCCCAGGATACAATTGGCCTTCTGGGCTGTGAGTGCACATTGGTGGCTCATGTCCAGCTTTTTATTCACCAGTACCCCCAAGTCCTTCTCGGCAGGACTGCTCTCAATCCCTTCATCCCCCAGTCTGTGTTGACAGCGGGGGTTGCCCCGACCCAGATGCAGGACCTTGCATTTGGCCTTGTTGAACCTCATGAGGTTCATAGAGACCCACTTCTCCAGCTTGCCCAGGTCCCTCTAGATGGCATCCCGTCCTTCTGGTGTGTCAACCGCACCACTCAGCTTGGTGTCATCTGAAAACTTGCTGAGGATGCACTCGATCTCACTGTCTATGTCATTGTTGAAGATATTAAACAGCACCAGTCCCAGTACGGATGCCTGAGGGACACCACTTGTCACCGGCATCCATTCGGACGTTGAGCTGTTGACCACTACCCTCTGGCTGTGACCTTCCAACCAATTCCTTAGCCACCGAACAGTCCACCCATCAAATCCATATCTCTCCAATTTAGAGAGAAGAATGTTGTGACGGGCTGTGTCAAAGGCTTTACAGAAATCCAGACAGATCACATCTGTAGCTCTTCCCTTATCCACTGATCTAGTCACACCATCATAGAAAGCCATTAGGTTGGTCAGGCAGGACTTGCCCTTGGTGAAGCCATGCTGGCTGTCTTGAATCACCTCCCTGTCCTCCATGTGCCTTAGCATAGATTCTAGAAGGATCTGTTCCATGATCTTCCCAGCACAGAGGTGAGGCTGACAGGTCAGTAGTTCCCAGGGTCCTCCTTTCTACCCTTTTTAAAAATGGGCACAATGTTTCCGTTCTTCCAGACACCAGGGACTTCACCTGTATCAAGAGGGCCTACTCCCATTCTCTCCCTTCACTATCCAACTCACACGTGGTACAGAAGAAGGCAGAGCACTTGCCAAGCCTCAGTAGTTCTCAGCGACATACATCACAGTTCTAAGCTAAAGATTTCTTTCTCTCAAAAGGCAGGAGCATGTGATACGAATGTACTTTTGAACAGTACATACTTGAAGAAAAAGATCCCAAACCAGCTTCTCATTACCGGTAAAGAGATTTCATTTCGCCTCAAGTGTCTATCCACGTGCATATACCGGTAACGTCTAGCAAAAGAGAGTACAGACCAACTCTGGAACAGAGAACTTTGTCTTTTTAAAATAAATAACAACAGTTTGAGGTCAGGGTGTCCTAAATCCTGAAATAAATGCTTTAAATACATGTCAGTCTCCTCCTTGTATCTTACAAGGCTAAAGTAATTCAGATGGCGGGACTTCTGGGAGGTAAGTGGCTGACAGGTAAGCATGACGATGTGCTAACCCAGGAGACTGATGGCTTCCAGATAAAGGCAGTATGGTCTTACATCATCATCATGCATATATGCAGGAACATGAGACAGCTGTTGTGTATGACTACCTGACTACAATGTGCCTTGATGCATGGTGATAGTCATAAGCCACAGTAACAGAAAGTCTGTCCAGCTGGCAGAACTTGCTGAGCTATCTGGCATCTCGGGGACAGAGGGGAGCATCTGCAATTGCATCACGCCCCTTCAGGCCTTACGTGCAGGAGGCACTCCTACAGGTTTATCAAGCCACTGATGATGATGCACTCTCTACAGCAGATGCTTCTGAGAAAGGCTAGTGCTAGCTTTCACTTGACGCCACTTTCTTCTCTCCCAGGGAACAGCTGGCCTTGTCTTGGCTATGACATAATGGTACGTCGTATGGCAGCTGGCTGTCCTCAGTTCCTTTTGGGCTTGTAAAGAAGACCTAGATTTCTTAAATCTCTTCTCCTCCCCAAGCCAGTCTGTCAGTTGCACAAACAGGACTGTCAATTGTAGGGCAGGGCTTCAACCAAAAAGGCTTTATGGTAAACAGCGCTTTTTATAGCAAGAAAAGCAAGATAAGAAGTGCCAGGTCACATACAGCAGGCATGCAAAGGACAAACCAAACACACTAGAAGAGTAGGAAGCCCTTTTGGACACAGACAGAAAAATTCTACTGGAGAGAACAGGCAAGTGGAAAAAAAAAAAAAAATCACTTGAAGGAGGACTGGGAAAATCGCAGTTTAAACTAATACCTGTTTTCCTGTTTTCACCATAATACTATATATTACCACGCTTTGACAGGATGTAGGACGAAGTCACTGAAAACTGACATGTGAAAGAAAAGCAACAGAAAGAAACAAAGTTGAAGTACCTGTGCTGGTACAGAATGTCCCAGTTCATCATATACACTTATTGCCAAGTGGCTGACAGAAACCTTGACGAAGGTAGTGATGTTCCATGCCAGTGGATTATAGACAACAACATATTGGTCAACATCAGTAGCACCTTTGTGCACACAAACAAAGCTATCAGTCATTAAAACTACATATTTTATAAATGTGACATTAAAAAGTATTTGAGAGATCTGTTTAGGTACAACCAACTTACAAAATTTTAACATAAAACCCTGCAGTAAAACTGCAGGAGTGAAAAAAAGGAAAACATTTTATAGCACTTCATAAAAGCCTCTTCTGCTTTATTCTTCCATTCTTCACCCAGTAAAAAGAAATTGTATTTAGAAAATGACACCTGAGTTGAATGTAAATGCATTTAGTCAAAGTAAGCTGCTTACCACAACTCACTGTCACACAGTATTAACTTTATCAGTTATACAGAAGATCAAATGAGAAGCCTAATCTAAAAACAACTCTGTTAAAAACCAAATCAGTCTGTTGCGCAGCCCACAGCACTACTTATACTTGACAGTTTAAAAAGTTTCCAAAGTAAAGATAAAAGGGAATGTACAGTCTTTAGAACAGACTCTTTAAAAACTCCTTTACGTTTTTTACACAAGCTGGCAGTACCCCATAGCAAGAACATTTCTTTACTGACCATGCTTCCTACCGTGTAAACTTACGTTGCATAGTAAGGCTAGTTTAGTAATTACCCCGATCAGCACCTCTTCCTCCTCTCTGTTACATAGCTGAGGTCTGAATCTGGGAGCCAGGTCTAAAATATGCACTTGGGACAGGGATCTGCCTAAAGGTCCTGGTTTCAGATGCTTGAAATCTGAGAGCTCATAAATTCGTCCGAGTTTGCCCAGGTCTAGCAGGTCTTGTAAAGCACAGAGGATTTTCCAGCCGTGGTTCACAGAACTTAAGTGGTACATAGTATGTTAATTGTTTTGGAGCAAAACATGATAGCTTTCATAAGGTGGCCTGAAAATTGGAAAAGCTGTGTTAAAAAGTACCTGGTATTCCCGAGCCTTTACTGTAAACAGAAGAATAGACCTCTCCGTTCTTCTTTGTATTGTGCATGTCAAAGATTACAGAAGCCATTAGCTTCTTTACATTGAACATTCCATACATCAAGTTCTTCATGTACATGTCCTTCACCTTGGGAGACTCTGTGCCTGTTATACCATCATGGTGCTGGACCTTACATTTAAGAGTAGTTTGAGTAGGATGACAACTTCAGGATCACATTTGTATTAACCTGGTCCACTAGTCTTCAGACACATAACTTCAAATAATAAGGTATTGCAACTATATTCACAGATTTCACAATTTGCCTATTGCAAATCGCTACATGTAGAATGAAATGGTCAAAGACAAGATGCACATAGCTTTCCCTCTACACACATTCCTCTTTTAATATTTATAAATTACCGAAGTTACATATTTCAGAGGAAAAAAAATACAAGTTACCAAAACCAAAAATGCAGCAAAAATACCACAACAAGACAGGTTTTTCATTTCCTACTAAGATCTTGTCAATAACTTCACTGGCAGGATATTTATTACCAGGAAAAGCACTGAGGCCTGTAAATGGTTAATGGTATAAGGCTGATCACTTAGCTGCTGAACTCTGAACAAACCAGTCCTTCCTATTCTAACTTGCAGAAGTAGATATTATCAGTAGTTTTCAGTTACTTCAGTTTTTGTTTTATTTTATTTTAAAAAACATTTTGTAAATAATAAAACTAACATTAAGAGAAGTAATTTCACGTGCAAAGCTTGAAACCACATACTCTTTTACTGGCTGAAGAAAACATTTGCCAGCAACCATGCCTTGAATGCATGGCTAAGGGGCTGAAGTCATGTTTCAAGACAGTTTTTTGAAAAATTGCTTTATTTTCACTTATGACTTCCTAAAGGGGAAAGTTGTTTCTGAAAACATAAAAGCAACCTCAAGACACACCAGCTGAAATGCTTAAGCAAAGCTTTGCCTTTGGGCAATAAATATTTTCCTTAAAATTAAAAAAAATAAATCTTTACCTCTGAAACTGCCCATCTAAGGCTCTGAAGTTGCTTTAAGGCTCCACATTTGCAAACTGAACTTGCTGGGTTCTTCCGGACATACTGTGTGAAAAAGGACTCTCCAGCATAAAGCAGTGAACTTGCTCTCCTTGCGATTCCTTTTAATGTGCTCCGAGAAGTATAAAACCCAGTCCATGCTTGAAATGGGTCTGTTAAGAATTGAACAGATCCAATACATGTCAAATACCATTTCAGTTATCACTTATTTGTTACAGCTTCTTACATGAAACCTGCTGTGGGTTGACGTACCAGTCATCAAACAGGACAGACATAAGTCCTACAAAGAAACAAAGCCATAAACATGCACTTTGGAAAAATACAATCTTTCCTACAGGCCTGGTAACATGAGTTTTGATACAAAGCTCTTATCAGCTAAGTCAACCTGGGTTTACAGAAATTTATTCTTTGTAGACCTGCACAGAACAACTTTAGAAGTTTCATTGAAGTGTATTTTGTTACTCATTAATAAAGTCGATTATAATCCTTAGCTACTGCTTGATACAAGCTCTCTATGTTCCCTTTTTAGTCAGTGATTTATCTTAAATTTCATTTCCTCAAAATGGAGTAGAAACAGTGATGTGATAACATGACTCCAAACTACTGCAGCACTTCAAACTACATCAAAAGATGCCCTCAAGCGGTTAGTGAAAAGTATTTCAGCAGTTAATTTGTGCTAATATGTTCCTGTATCCCATACAGTAAACTAGGAAAAGAAGTATTTGTTTTTAAAACTTCCAAATATCTACTTAGTGGGTGGGGTTTTTTTGTTTTGTGGGGATTTTTTTTTTCATTATAACACTGTTTTCCAGAGAGAAGTTGCAGAAAGTGCTTTAAAAAGTACATATATGCAACTGTAACAATCTGCTATCAGCCTAGGATCAAAGGCAACAGGTAGAAAGTGGAATCTTTTGCTCAGAAACTCCAGGAGAAATTCTTTTTGGCCTGAAAAATGCTAGAAGTTAAAACAGAATTAATTCCTTTTCAGTTTTCAAGGTTACAAGCACAAGAGTCACGTATGCGTACTGGCACAGGTACAATGAATGCAGAGTAGAAAAAGGAAATACTTATCTGGGTCTTAAAACCCGAGTTTCCAAGGCATATGTCAGAAGTGACACTGAGCCCAGTAAGTGACTCATAATAGAACAGCATAGAAAGAATGAGAGAGGATTAATCATCAAGAAGCAAAACAGCATGTGGGAGAAAGTGCACTCAAATCTATACTGCAATTGCAATGCAAAGTAAGTCGTTCAGGGAAGAAACTGCATCTATGTGTGGGCACCCACCTGGAACACTGAAGGTGCTGCTATTACGCAAGCTATTGGCAATCCACTACTGCCTGTAAATTATGCCAAAAGATACAGGTAAAAGCCTAGATGTTAAAGGTATTAGCACTTTAAACTGGCAGTACATTTATCAGCAAGTTGTTAGATATGACACGATCCCTAGAGGGAGGCAAGTAAGGGATCAGTCCATGCAATGATTCACAGGAAGCAATACTTGGTTTTATTAATTTAGAAGTTAACAGACATGGTACAGAATATTGGATGTATAAGCCAAAATGGGGTTGTAACAGTCGAGATATATGTCCACAGTGCCAAAAAATGTGATGAAGTAGTGGTAGCTACAATTACACAGAAAAGTATTTTAATGATACCAATGATATTTTAATGATAATCCAGGCAATGAAACTAATTAATGAGTTTAGCAACTGAGAAGTTAACTGTGTCTTCTCTCTGTATGCTTTGGTATGAGGCCTAAAATGGTAAATTTACTGGGGAAAGGGATTAAAAGGATGTTGGGTATGGCATGCTTCTTTCCTATCTTCCCAGTGCTTTTCAGCTCTGCTCCAAAAGCTAAGGTAGTGCAGCATGTAAGCAGCAAGCAAGCAACAAGCAGCTGCAATGAATCTGTGTCACATCATACTATGGAATTTCCAAAGTACAGGCTTTTTGAGACCAGTTATAAAACAATTTTCCCCAGAACTTAAAACTGTTTTCTTTAATGAAAAAGACAACACTTTCTCCTAGAGCTACAACAGACTTTAGGGGTTCATCTACATTAGTGTTTTGTTTGGAGCAGGAACATATTTTTGAAGTGAATCTACCAGTTGTCCTTACCTACTATGCTTTGCTTTATATTAAATACTGGTTTTGGAGCTCACAAACTGGATTCCTGACAGTATGTAACAAGCATTAATGGGCATTCAGGACATATGACCAGATTATATCCAGTTTTCCTGGAATTACGTAGAGTGTGGACATCAAATCCTAAGCACCAACCATTTCACTTTGACCACTCCTATTCCACTGTAGTAACAAAGAAGTACCCTAAGAGCTTTTGGATTGCCTTGGTTCTTTGGTTACCTGCTTCACTTCTCCTTCAGACATTCATAGATTACTCCATGTTGTGTTTCTCATCTCTGCTCTAACCTATGTGTAGTCTGGTTCTTTTAAACAGTAACAATGGGACATGGCTCTACTTGGCCATACATTCATCTGTTTCTAGGCATCTTTCAGTTTATCAGTTTACTTTCAGTTCTGTGCACCGTGGAACACTGTGTCCTTACTACAGCTCGTTTTTGGGGAAGAGGAGGAGAGGCATAACATGCACATCTAACACTGTGCAATACCTAGGAGACTACAGGTTATACGTGTGTGCTAACATGTGGGAGGCAGAGAGAAGAATGAATTCTAAGTTAAATGTCCAAACATGAAACAAATAGTTAAAATCTGTATTTGAAGCCAAATGAGTCCTAGGATCTCAGCTTTAGAGAGTTCACACAGGACCCCTCCTGTCATGTCATGAGAGACTTCTTGTATTGTGCTGCTACACCTCTGCGAAGCACCTCTGCTGTCACTGCTGCCTGCTAACCAGTTCACAGTGTGCTACATACTTTGCAGCCTTTTTTTCCCTTCATCCATCCACTGAAATATCTTACTGAATTTCAGCCAGGTAGACTAGGCTTACAGGTTTATCTTGTTGCTCACTGTTTTCACTCTAACAGAACCCAATTAGTGCAGTATCTATACATTTCTTCAGGTCATCAAAAAAATGTGGATATTGCACACATGAATATACCTTGTGCTAGGCTTTCCTTTGCACTCTACTGCTATTCAAAGACAGCAAACCAAAAAGCTCAAGTTAGATTTCTTGCCAAGTTTGCCTGTTTCTATACTCTCTCTTTCAGGGTCTCCTCCTCCACCCACTGCTTCCAACAGTTCCAAAGAAATATTCCAACCACTGCCCTACCATCTTTCCTCTACCGCTAAGGTGGGATCAAATAGTCTATTTGATGACATCTGGTGGTGTAAATAAACATTATAAGCAGATGGTGGTTTTCCTCTTATATTGTTTCTCATTTTCTCAATTCCTCTTTATTAAAATTTTCAATAAATACATTTGAGGTAGAGATTATGCAGTTGTGAACTTAATTACCTGTTGAATATGGAAGAAAGTCTTGAGAGTCCCGAATTTCCCATGTAAGATTTCTGCTATAAACTGCTTCGAAGTAGTCACCAACAGTGGCATACTGGACAGTCACTCCAAACTCAGCAGAATGCTCGTTAATATAATCCAACAACAGGTCCATGTTGGCATACTGAACAGATGCATTAAAAAACTGCTTGTCACAGCCCTGAAATTCCAAAAACAGAACAGCCACATGACTTTAGGTCATGTAATTTAGAAAGATCTTTTTTAACACTAGTCTATGTCAAAGTGTTATTTCTTTTGATCTTGACTGGCCGTATAAAAGCCATTTGCTACAAAACGTCAAGAATGGGTAGGGTTACTTGCACAGATCAGCTGATAACCAACCAGCATTACAGACAGGCAGAAGTGTGTTGACACACCATATTGTGCAAGAGCATGAAATTTCGTGATAGCATTTGGAAAATGCATGCATACATGCCTGGAAAGATGACCTTTGTTTCTTTTCACACTGCATTTCTTTCACTTTGCAGAAAATAAGAAGGTTCTTATCTTCTGCTTTTAAGAATCCTTACAGCTTTATTAAGCGCTGTGGACATGATGTGAAACAAAAAAATCTGAACAGAGATCCCTGTAGTATAAAATGTCACATGATGTTGCTGATGCCCCATCATGACAGTAGACTATAGTACTTCTGATGCTCATCCAGATAGATGAAAGGTGATACACTGTGTATTAAAGCCTCTATTTTTTTTTAGCGTGCTTGCACAACTTCCGCCTTCTGTTGAAGGCGTCTCAATACAGACTATTTGCATGTACAGACATTTAAAAAATAGACACACCTAATCACGCCTTTGTTCAACTACAATAGCTGAACAGGAAAATGGGAGTCAGTCAGCCATGGCACCACGTTTTTTCTTACAGTATCAGTATTACAGTATAGGCATCGATCTGAAGCACAATAACATGCTAAGAACCTTTCTGCACATAAAAACACCCAACTGAAGCCTTCCAGCACTGACACCAGTTTAATGCATCCTCATCTTCATGTCTGTGATTCTCTCCGCTTGAGGTAAATAACATTGCATAAGTCAATCCTGATCTCATTTTCAAGATGAAGATGCCCTTGGCCATTTGTCTTCAAAGCTCAGCAGATGCTTGAGCTAATGGCCCAGGAGACTTTTTTCTTTGCAATTCAACCTTCCACCCCAACTATTATCTGATGAGCTCAATGAGTTTCACCTGATGGGCTGAACCCATTCAACTCATGAATGAGTTGAACCTGACGAGTTCAATTGAACTCAGAGAGGATTACCCTTACTCTCTTTCCCAGATATGAGTGCCACCCCACCCCTTCCCCATTTAGTAGGTGTTTCAAGTAAGATCACTGTCACTTCCGTTATGAATCCTAGTGCACATGCCTGTCCCTCAGACCTAACAGGTAAGTCACTGACCAGAAAAAGTGGAAATTCTACTTCCAAACCAGAAGAGTTCTTCTGAGTTACCCAGACATCTTCTGCATGCACATAGCAGAAACTGGAAAACAACTTCAAACTGGAATGAGCTACTAAAACGTTATCAAACCAAATACTGAAACGTCCAGCAGTCAGTGCAAACCAGACTTCCTAATGTTGACTCCAGTTAAATTTTTGGGGAAGAAGTAATATATTTACCAGCCAAAACTACTTCACATCTGTAAAGCACTACTTTCAACTCACGATCGAAGAAGACTTCCTCATAAAAAGCAGACACTTTGTACCACAGAAGGGGATGTGATGGGCCGGTAGACTCCACTCACACACAACATAGTAGCTGAGGAGCACTGTGGTTCAGCAGAAGCAGTATATCCAGGAGAACTTGCTGTAGTTAGTCATCACATCCACTCACTACCTAAACAAAACTTTCATTACTGTACAGTAATTTTCAGTACTGTACTGTAAAGTTACTTCAACCACACAGGCCAAAAAACATCTCAAGGATCAGTTCCAGCTCTTGAGACAATTCCATACCTCCTGCTACATCTGCTGCTACGGCCTCTAGAGGCAGGTTTGAACTTTTACACTGGCCCACAGCTCAGTGTCTCCTCCTGCACAACTAGGTGCTTCAGATCATGAATGAATTCTTGTTTGTCCACGTAACTCATCACAAAAGTGACAACAGTCTGGATGTGAGGTCTGGCCTTAAATAGGAAGGTGTGTATTTTCTGTGTTTTTAACCAAGGGGGGGGAAAAAAAAAATTCAAGTATTCCAAGCGAAAAAACAGCTAAGCTTAACTAAAGAGGTATCCGTATCTCTATTTCCCTCTACTTTACACAGCACTTCAGATGAGTAAAAAACTTCTATTACTTTGTTTAAAGCTCATTATCACAAGCACACAAATCAAGAAGTTGGAGACTGAAATTTTCTTACGTTACTGAGAAACCACAGGTCTGGATCTAGACATTCAGAATTTATTCATATTATTCAAAACTCCCTCCTCCCCATTTCAGCATAACTTTGACTATAACACTGCTACAGAGTCTTATATCCTACTTCTCTCCTCACCCTCTACAAAAAAATAAAATCAATATAAGCAACAGTGTCACAAACACGGGAGAAAAACAAATCACTGACTCAAAGCTGCATCAGTCAGAAAATGCAACAACAGCTATTGTGGTGAAAGAGCCACCTTACGGGCACACACCATCCTTTAATATTGTAATTATGAGACCTACAGCATCCATCAAAATTTAAAAACAGACTGTGCGTTCAGCTTAGGCAAAGTTATTATTTTCTAAGGATTTAAAAATAGCGAGAGCATATCAATGCTATGTGTACATGTAGGATGTAATTAACACAGCATATTTCTGAAAAAAAGTGTTTGGATGACCAAGCTGGGATATGCTTATGTTTCTAACTAAAATACAAAGATTGTATAAGAAATTTACTATACATCAGTTAGAAAAAAATGTTGTCTACCTAATCTGCAATATATTTTCTTGTAATGCTGTAGTTTTTGTTAACAGACTCATGTTGTGCAAAGCAGTTATGTAGAGACATCTTTCAAACAGACAAAACAAGGAGAGAAAAAAGGAAGCAATATTGCAATATACAGTTTTGCAAGAGGTTATCTTTATAATTTTGTCACATTTCTTTCTACATAAAGTAGGGTGGAAGACTTCGTAGACAGCTGGCAAACTGTACAAGGAGGTTCCAGTTTTCAAAAATCACTACTAATCAGACGTTTGGGCTCCACTTTTTAGAAAAACACTTTACCAACCTGTGGTCTGCACCTGCATTTTTGCAGTACATACTACAGCAAAGTAGCATCTACCTACTGTTCATACTGTAGGTGCCCTTGCCACTTCTAGAGCAAATGCTGATCATACACTTACCCACGGCCACAAAACATCACTTGTTCGGAACCAGGCTGCTCTCTCCTTAATGTTTGCCACCATGGTTTGCGCATACAGAAGGATGTTAGTATCTGTAACAGGGAGACTCATGTTTGGATAAACACCATCTTTTGGTGGATCTGGGAAAACTGCAATTCCATTCCAATAAAATCCTGATCTAAGCAGGAGGAGAAAGCAATAGTCTATAAACAGGATTTATTCAACTGAGAAAAACACATCAAAAGGTGCTGGGATAAAATGCAGATACACAGGGAATAAGAACAAAAAAAATTCAGTTTATATTCATTGCTAGTATTTTGGGTTTAGTGATTATTTAATGGTGGAGATAGGGGGAAGGTTGTCCGGTTTTCTTTTCACACTGTGCAACTTTGCAAGTCCCTGCTGCTTGCTGGCATAGAACAAAGAAATCATAGGACAAAACAGCAAGCTTTGTAACAATGAGGATGTTCCCCAAAACAGATTTTGTTTACAGACAGCATTTTACTGGATAAGCCAGTGAGCAAAATAAAGTTTTCAAAAGCTCTCGGATTTTCTCACAAAGTGAACGGAAAATTTTAGTTGCTTTAGTTTAGACACAGATAATACACACAATCTCAGCCCAATATAATGCTGAAAATCTCCCATAGAAAATCAGTTGGCAATAGCCAAGTCCATACTGAGCTTCCTGGAGTTTTTAAATCTTAACTTTTCAGGCAGAGAAACAAAAACCCAGTTCTGCTTTGGACATCGTCTATTTATAGCAATTGATTTGTTTCACGTCTTTATTCCTTTTTTGATATGGACTGACATGATGTATATATGCAGATTAAAGCCGTACCTGTGTTCCAAGCCTCCCAGTGCTAGAAAACATTGTTTTTAAAGTCTGTCAGTATTTTGACGTATTTTTAGTGACTGTCAGCAGTAAGTGTCCCTCTTGAGCATTCAGTTGTTAGGTACTGTGCAAACGTCATCTATTACGGTGGGTAGCTGGGGGTGCTTAATAATCCTGACTCATCTACAGAGTCTAGACATCTCCTTGACCCACTGCAGGTCAGGAGAAGGCAGTAGAATATTGGTGAAAGAAAATGCTTAAATTCCAACACCATAAACTCTCAGAAGTGATCAATATTTCTGCCTATTTGGGAAATCTTCAGACCTGTTTGAAAAAGGTATTTGAGATGGGGTACAGTAGCTGTACTGATCCATAACATGGGTGAAGATCTCCTGTCTTTCAGATAAGGAAGGAGAGCCTTGCCATACAAACTGAAGCTTCTGGAAAACAAAAATATATGAAACAGTTACAAGCACAGAAATACCATCATTAACAACTTAAGACTTCAGAATGACCATCTTTCCTTCCATCACCTGTAGTACTTTAAGTGCTTTTACTTAAGACAATCCAATGGCACCCCAAGCAAGGTCACATACTGTATATAGGAGGCTGTAGCATTGCCTCTTTCTATTCGAATTGATGGAGAAGGAGGGGAGGCAGCATACTACTAAAATCCAGATGTATGCCTAGCTTATCACAGGAATCACACCTCACTTGTTTCAGTAGAAGCTGAACACCTACAAGCTAGGAAATATCCAGATGTAGTCTGGATTGTACTGTAGTCAGTGGGAATCAATGTTTAATAGACTGAAACAGAATTTTTACAGTTTTGGAAGCCTTCAGACTGTCAGGTGCCAGAAAAATGATTAGATGGAAAAAGACTGTCAAAAGCTCACAAAACATCTTAGCAGAAAGGAAGTATCGCAATTCACTACAAACATAAGGTGGTAGGTTCTGGCTTCACCAAATTCAACAGGAATTCTGTTATCTTCTTCAAAGACTCTTGAGTTTCACCCAAGATTGATAAGAACTGCCTAATGCCCAGCTCATACTAGTGAAAGTCCCTTATTTTCACATAATGTAGTGTGTAAAACTGATGACAGATCAGGGTCCAACACTGTGACATAAAAATATTTACTGCGTATGCGACACTATGCAAGAAAAGGTAAAACATGAAACAAAAAATGAATTCAGCAAAAAAATTAACTGCCACCCTAACTGACCTAGTACTATTACTTTAACAGGCACAAATAAATATTCCAAGCATGACAACCACTGCGACCATACATACACGCTACACTTTAAAATAGACTATAAACAACCAACACATCTAAGATTTTCTCTTGGGAAGCAGAAACCCATTCTAGACACTTCCAGTTCCAACAGTCCTACTTCAATGTCCACTTATGCCTTGCCCAACTGCCTGCATTTTCTGTCTTCTCCAGGCTAGACCATATTTTATCCCTGACCAGAAGTCATGAAGACATTACTGACCATATTACATGGATTCAGTATATTTCACTATTACCACATACAATCAGCACGTCACTTTCAGAGAAGAAACACCTACATTTTCTTGCACAGGTCAGAGTGATGCTTATCTCAAGTCATGGTTTAGATTACTGTAAGCAGAGGCTGGCAATTATCCTAAGGGTAATTTTACCTTCTTTTTCTGCATGTCAGCCTTCAGATCATAGTCAATCCGAGAAATAAGATGAGCATTAAAACCAGCCAGAGCAAAAAGAGTTGGTGTTGTAGCTGATGCTCCAAAAGGATCAACATGCCAAGAAAACTGAGGCCTGATCCCAAAATTTTCATACAAAAATCCATGGCCTTCTGCAAAGCAAAATTTGATTATGTTAGGAATACTTTTACAAGTTCATTTTATAAATTTAATAAGTCTACAGTATTACAGATAAGCACTTCAAGGATAGCTCTTTATTGCTGTTTTCCAAAGCATATACAGTTTTAGGAATTTAATGATTCACAGCAGAAACGTTCACACTGACAATATTTATTTTTCTATGCCAAGTATAACTTATTAACATCATAAAAGATGAATAACAAAAAGGAATTATGATTAGAGACAGGCCTGGGAAAAAGAACTTAGATACAGACTAGGTTAAGGCTAATAGCCAGGTTGGAGTCTGCATGAAAACAAGCAGCTAGGTTTTAGTTTGTGTTTGCTCAAATCATAGCACCCATTCTTGCAAAATTCCAGTCTCATATCAATGACAAAGGGACAGGGAAGCCATTCAGTAAACAAAACTAATATGAATATGACCCTCGATTGTAAAAAAAATAAAAAAGGCGAAGGCTAATAGCAATCTTGATACAAGACGTTATTTATAACCAATGTTACTAATTTTGTATTGAAATGAGTTTCAAAAAAGAAACCCCCTAACCAGAAAGACCAGACAATGGAATAAACTCAGACAAACCATTTAAATGAAAGTAAAACAACCAGCTAAGCAGCAGATTTTATTCAGAACTCCAGTATATTGCACTAGAATCCTCACCATAACAAAAAAAAAAAAAGTGCCAGATCTTAATTTCATAGTTCTGGAATTATGCGCAGAACTATTTGAAAATACAACCATATCTTCCCCATTTTGGACTAACTCCATACCAAATTTTAGTATCACATTTGAATAACTGAGGTTGCAAGGCATTCTCTTTTCACTTCATCTTTCCCATGGTTAATGTCTTCTCTGGTGAAAATACTCACAAACGTTGCGTTTATTTTAACTCTTTTGACTGAAGCACACTTTAGGCAGACTTTGCTAGGATTTTCCAAAACACAGCTGGCTGGACAGACAGGAGCAGACATGAAATGTAGATTCCAAACGTCTGCACTGGCTTTGTCTTCTCAAAACTAACTCCACACACGATGCAATACATTTTTTTTGTTTGTATGTACTCATACCTAAACTGAGCAGAGTGCTTTCAGTAAAAATAAATGGGAATTTTAAAACATATGAATACTTTGTTCCTGCTGAATAAACTACCAAACTCAAATTTTCTTTTAAACAAAATGGTTATACATAGAATATTAAATTAGAAATAATGTTTTTTTGCAGCTGATGTCAATGAAAGAAAAAGCTGTATTTGCATTTAACATAAGGACTCTTCAGTCAATATTAGTGTTTTCTTTGGAGAAGTCCTGGGTTCAGTGCACTAAGCCCATATAACAACCCTTAAACACAGGAGTCAGATGAGAAGAAAAAATAATGTTCATTCCCTCTCCTCCTCTTGGCTAGAGTGTGATGTGGTAAGTCACCGAGACGCAAAAGAAGCTGCAATCCCCATGCTCCTGATAAACCCCAACAAGCAAGCAACAGCGGTGCTGCAGTCAGATTCAGAAGGTGTCTTCTGACCCTTTACTCTGCCATGTAGAAAGCTGCCCAGAGTGTAGCCCTGAAACAGGCAGAGTTTGTATCAGCCATGACAGACAACTGATGCCAATACGCTCTCTCCTGCCCCAAAGTCATGCTGCTCCCTCATGGTGTATTACAGGCATCTATAGCACAGCAGTGGCATGATTTATCCTGTTTGTATTTTCATTAACCAGATGGAGATAAATGTAAATACTAAAAGACTCTAAACCATCAGATGGAGAGGTGTAACATACAAATGGCTGCAAGCAGAAGCTAGAAGATTAAAATGGGAAATAGTGCACCTCTTGGAAATACACACTTGTTTCTAACAGAGGTTGCTGATAATGATTACAAATGGGAGTTTCTTCACCAAGCAAGTCTTTCAACTAAGTTCAGATGACCCCAGTGACATTCTATGGCCCATGTTCTGCAGAAGACTTTGCCTAAACGATGCAACCTCCCCACACTTTGAATTGCTACCGAGTATTTTCTTCCAGAGCATTTCATACCCTCAATTTCACCATAACTGTCTTCCTAGGAGCTTAAGCTCTCAAACACACATGCACACAAAAAAGGCCTCTGCTCCAAAGGAGTTTATAACTGACCTCGATTAAACTGCAAGCCAGCTTTCAGTAACCCTTCTGCTTACTGCAGAACTGTTGTGTGGCGGGTTTCTTAAAGCAAAGATTTTTATACAGATAACTCACAGGCAAGTGAAAAATAACAGATGCTTGAATCAGTTTTTAAAGAGTAAGAAAATAATAGCGAACTTGGAGTGAAGAAATGAAAAACAAACAACACCCTCCAAGGTCATAACAATGAAAAATAAATGTTAACTGCAAATATGCATACCCGTCAACTGTAAAATTTGATCATCAATTAGTGTCACAGCTTCATCATGCATCACTTGCCCTCCAATGACAAATTCCAATCGTCCCTCCTGAAGCAACTGATGGACCTACGATATTGAAATCAAGACACAGAACATCAACATCATTTCAGCCTTATCCAAAAAGGCTGCAAATTCACTTCAGATCACAGCACATTACCTAGACACAACACTTGTCAAGAAGGCACCCAGGACAAAAGTGGGATAAAAAGCTGTCTGTAGCGAGTGCTATCAAATGGAGAAGCAGGGGGAAAAAGCATACTAATGCACTGCACAGTGCATTGATTTACCCAGCTTACACTGAAACCAGGTAGCGGGCACAAAGGATGCACTGGCAGGTAGACCCTGATCTTCTGGTGTTTCTCAGTATGGCTGTTACTGTGCCTTTATACTATCTAAACTCCGGACTTGTCCCTATACACTGCATTGACAGCAGCCTAGCACCCAGCCTCAAGGCAGCTAGAGCTGGAGGGTTAAACCAGAAGATACTAGTGCTTCTCCCAAAGTCTTCCTCCTGCTGCATCTGTCTTGGCTTAGGAAAGGTGCTGGATGAGAGCACAATTCGCACATCCACACAAGCAGCAATGGCCAGGCCCCCAGGGTTTCCTTTATTCTGCTACTTCTGTAACAGTTTGGAGACTGAGATGTGTGGGATCCAGGAGGGAGAGACAGTGTGCCATCACACCATGGCCACAACACATCTTTTCTACCCTGTGTACATCTACTTTGCCTTCAGAGCACGGACAGGTTGCTCAACTTGTGAATGACAGAACGTTTTATCAAGAAACAGTTCTTCCACATGCAGCAGGTTTGCCTGCCTGATAAACACACTGCTAACCTTCATTTCTGGTCTCTTTTTCCTAGTTTAAAAACTGTCAACAAACTGTTCAAGTTTTTTTCTGGTTTTGTTTTTTTTTTTTTATTTCAGACACTAGAAACAAGTATGTTGACAAGTACAGCTTTCAGCAAATGTGCTGGAGGAAGAGGGGGGCTGTGTTTGGAGGGAGGCAGTAGTAGTCTGAGTCCCTTTCTAGAAGCATTAGGGAGTCTTCTGTTTTTGCTATAGTTATTTCACTACCTAGAACTTCAAAGATACCTCAAACTTCCAGCAAAGAAAGTTTGTATAACTATGTATTTTAATCTGCACTTTTTTTTTTTTTTTAAATTCTATCACATAGGATGCCAGTTCCAGAGCTATTATGTTTATTTCCCCAGGAACCTTCAGTGAATGCCCCTGTGTCTGCTCAGATACGATACCAGATTGTCAATTTTGATTATAATCATTTCTCTGGTTCACGATGTTGTGAAAATGCTTCAGGGCTCAGCATTCATAAATTAGTTCCAGCTGACTGTGGTGACTGATTAGCATGCTGGGAGACCAGATAACTGATATCTGGTGTCAGCACAGAACTGGTCCTGACCTACACAAAAAGCATCTGCGGCTATTATTCCCCATTTGGATGGATGTCCAAAAAAGATACCTCTGAGCCAAACTTTGGGCCATGGAAACGTTTTTTTAATATAAGTTTTATGCAATCACTGAGAGGCTGAAAAAACAAGAAAAACAATTAATGTAATTTAAATAATATCCAATCCTAGAAAAAAACCCCAGTATCTCTAATGACAAGCACTTATGCTGACCAGAACTGGGCAAAAGGAAGGAGGAACTTAGGAAACAGACACAGCAGTACTACAAGCAGCAGGCTTCTATGGTAGTAGAACATATCTGTGGTCCCTGGGACAACTACTACTATCCTCACATCAACTCACCCCTACAAACCAGACAGAAGTGGCTACACATCTTTTTTTCCCCTAGTTTCCCCTGGACATCAAGCCAGGGTGAGGCAATAGCAATGGTTCACATAAGAAAATACGGTGGAAATAACATGCACTGAGAACTAAGAGGTTCACATCTGGCTGAATGCTGCTGCAATACATTTCACTCCTATACATTCTCTTGTCTGAAGTGTAAAATCAGCTTCAGTACCCAGTCAGTACCTTTTACTAGTTTTTAATGCTACCGCTTTAATCCAAAGCAAACTAGAATTAAATCCTGTATTCTAAGTAAAATACTAAATTAAAAAAAAGGCAAAATTAAAATCAGAAAGCCTGTACTACAGAAAATCATTAATGCTAGAGTTCAAGTGGAAAAAGCAGGACAGTAACCAGAGTGACCTAATTTCAAGGCCCAATATTTGCAACTTGCTAATGTTAAAAACATGTTGCTTATCAGCAAGCATCATAGCTCTTAAATATTATTAGAGACTAAATGTTTGACACACAAGTTGAAGAGGAATTTGTTTTTAATCGTTTTAACTTTTGGAGAAGCAACTATAAAGTAACTAGAGAACTGACTAAAAATGCGTAAAAGCAACAATTACCAGTAATTAGGCTAGGAAATTAAAGGCTGAATCATGTGTACTAATGTACATGCATGACTACTGAGGTCAAATGCAATACATATTTACTCTTCTGGATTCCATGTAATAGAAAGAACAGATATTAGAAACATGAGCCTTTATGTTTGGGTTACAGCAGCATAATGTAAGACAATTGAAATAAGATTAACTTACCTTAGAAAGTTAAGAGTATGCTTCTGTCCCTGCACAAAGTAGCTCCTACAATATTTTAATTCCCCCACCCCAGACTTACAGTCCAGTTTTCTAACTAAAAACAGACTAGAAAATTGCTCTGCAATGAGCAAGTATGGGCAAAGTGCCCACACAAACTCAGTGAACTGTCTATACACAGCAAAACCTCTCATACGAAGGTCAGCTGCCCATAGGTTGAAGCTGTTATTTAAATACTAAACATTGCAGAAAATTCAGAATTTAGTGAAGGACTAGGTTAAAAAAACAGATAAACAGATGTCTTTTTTACATGACACTTTAAACACCTAGTACTTTAAACAAACTGACACGTAGAGCACTGCAAGAAATACGCTGCTGTTGGCTGGACCCTGGTAACAAAACAGACCAGGGAGTTCTGAATGAGTACCTATGCGAAGCTGCGCTTGTATATCCTCTGGTTTCAGGGTCCAAAACTTAAACACCTCGCACTGCAATGCAACACATGACCAGCTGCTAGGCTACCAGCCCAGTCTTTGATTTCAGCATGTTTGTTTCATGCCACAGGATAAAAGAAATGACAAATCAGATGTCTCAATGTCTTCACTAGGAAAAAAACAATTCTCAAATCAAAGCTCTAAAGACTGGAAGCGATCTCAGCTTATAAATAAACAAAAGCAAGAAACAGTTATTGCTGTTGAAGCTACAGTCACCTCTTTGCTGCATTATCCTTGTTTACAAATGCCAGTTTTTTGAGTGGTACTTAACTAGAAAGAAAAAAGTTCCTTCTTTTTCAGCAATGTTAGGCAGCAGTTTGTAAGCTTCAACTGTTGAACAGATATTGGTGCAGGCTCTTTCAGGATCACCCACATCTTATACTGGCATGCCCCCAAATAAGAAAGCCACTGATGAAACAAGAACTGTAAAGAGTCTTCAGTGCAAAGGTTACTACCTCCTACCGCTTTAATCTATAGCCGGGGTTTTAACCCCTTGCAACTGCCTTTAGAGTTAAGGTCCTTTCACAAGAAGTACCAGATCCAGAGACAGATTACACAAGACCTGGGTAAAAAGCAAATGGTGAAGTACTTTGCCCCTTCTTGCCCCCTGAAAAGGCTGTGGATTCTTTGTTAGCAGGAAGCACAGCTCTAGGACAACTTACCTGCCGCTTGTGTGTATCTGTGGCTATCGCATCCCACCAGAGTCGAAAGAATTCCTGCTCCACAGCAATAAATTTGCGTTGCTTTCCTTTCATTAGCTCTTCTACAACAGATGTGTACACATTTGCTGCATAAGCATGCATACTTTCCTGCAAAAAAAGAAAAGTAGAAAATAAACTCTATTTACTATTAATGGACTGCTTTGAACAGTTATTGGGCTTGAGAAGACAGAGATCAAAAACCTCACATTTGTTGCACACTTCTTTTGTACAGTCAGAAAGACCAACTTCTCTCTGATTATGTACAGCTTGTGGGCCCTTCTGCTCTAAAGCACATTCTCCGACTAGGGACCTCATGTGTAGATCATGGTGTAGCTTCCCCCAAGATCTGCAGACACCAATACAAGCTTTCTTTCTGATGTACTGGGAACAGCTCGCCCTGTCCCTCATTGCTTACCTTAAATCAACAATGCCATAAATTATACAACTTTAGACCAACATAGTTTAAAACCCTACACTTTATTGTTCCGTTTCTGCTCTTCTTCTGATGGCATGAATTATCAGAATTGTTTCTTCAGAGCAAGTATAACTCTGCCCTGCAAGTGTGCGTTGCCGGTATAATACAGTGATATGTATAATGTAATGAGTCTGACTGTTGACATAGAATCATCCAGAGTCTGTGCATCTGTCCTAAAACAACTTGTACTGGATTTTATTGGAATGCAAACACGACAGCTGTATCCTTCAAATAACCCATCATATGGTTATATTCTATCCTAGCATATCAAATGGACAACATCACGTTAATTTTAAAGTTGTGCACATGAAGGTGTTTTGTGTACACTTATCCTTGCCAGAACAACTTCTGCTGACCACATCCAGTCTTCCATCTCCCACTTAATTTCAAAGTGATATGGAATGTCTAAAGGAGATAGCAGAGATCCCAGAATTTCCTGCAACGTCTGTGTTGTATTGTACCAAAGTTATCTGCATGCTATAGCACAGCTGTTTTAACACCAACCATAACACTTCTCTACCTTATTACTGGTGTTTGCTTCAGAACACACACCACAATACATACGCATACGTCTGAAAGTGATTGACATATACACCTCTCACCCACCTAAAAATTAATGAGCATGATACATAAAATATGAATCCAGTTTTAATTTAGCTAGGCTTCCTATAGGAAAATCGCATTTTGAAATAAGGGGAAGATGCGATCCAAATCAGAAATTAACTTTTCCTACCTCTTCCTTTCCACAAGTGAAATCCAGCTATCTTTGTAAAAATGCTAACGTGTCATTAGAAAAGGGAAAACATCTGAGTGTAGGAGGAATGGCTTAAAATACTGTAGTGCTTACCTAAATAATTACTTGTTCAATGATTGCTCAATCAGTCCTTAAGAGTTTTTGAAAATCAAGATTATGATTAGATGTTTAATACAATGCCAAACTTTAACTAAGGGAATAGCTTTTAAGTTCTACTAATACTGAACAGCACCACATTCAAATGATTGCTATGTAATTTTCATTTTTCACTGGCAACTGGCTACAAATAATACATCCTAAAATCCAAATATATGTATAATGATTACAACATCAGGCTCTATTTTAGTTCTCAAAAGTTAAGTGGAGTACTAGACTTTAAGAGCTGAACAAGGACTTGTCAAATTTAATACAATACCAAAATATTCTGTGCTGTAACTTGTGAAAAATATTTTCTTGATGTATTTTGGAGATTAAGGCAAGCCAGTTTTTATTCTGACTACACTGAAACTAAGCAGCAAGATACTACCGAATCCTACAAAGTTTATAAACCCCAGTCATCTGGGTGGGAATTGAAAATAACTGTTCTCACAAACCAGGATACTTGCAAGCAATAAGAATTTTCTTTCTCATTCATATCCTCTACCAGCTAATTAGATATTCTGAAACAATAAGCAGTATAAATAATCAGGTACGATTTTACAAATTTAAATATAGATTTTAAACTTCTATCATGACATAAAAATTGTTTTGTACTGCATTTTAGACAATGGCGAGGCATCTTTCACACCTTTGGTAAGACACATTGGTGAGATGCTACATGTTACCACTGCTATTATCAGATTGCAACAGATCGCTTTCTTTGAGAGGAAAACCAAGAAGTTTTATTATACATCCAATGATGGAATTCTCCATTGATACTGTAATTTCCAGCACACAATGAAGATTGCTGTTCCGATATCATAAATAAAATGCTTACTTTTCATACTATAAATGGAGAAAAGAAACATTAAAAAAATAGTAATTTGTCATTCATGAGTGAAATCTAGTAACTAAGCAAACCAAAAATGTAAAATAGGTTGGGATCACATTAGCATCCCACAGAGTGTTACCTTCAGGTTTCACTTTACTATAGAAACATTTGAAAGGATCCACAGGTAGCCTCTGTGGTTTCTGACTAAAGGAATTGCCGATGCTTGTTATTTAATAGCAGAGGAACTGAGGCTTCAAGCAATCACTTCTTCTGAAAAAAAGAAGATAATTATGTGTTCCATTTCTCTCGGAGGAGATCTTCGACCACCAACCAACCAAAAATAAGAATTATTTTTGTGTTCTCTTATGCAATTTCGAGTGGGAGTTTGAAGCATTAGAAGAGAAATTCACTAATCTTTCCTAAGAAGGAAAGTCAAAGCACATGCACAGCAGAGATTCCTTGGTGAGCCACAAGCCCTTTTTTATCAGTTACTCTTAAACACCTGCTGCTGTATCACTCCACCAAGTGAAGCATCCACAGCACCTTTCACATGAACGAAAGAACTTCTTACTGACGAAATAGAATTCAGGATTTTGACTAACAAATACGAAAGGTATTAACGCCCCACCTGATTTATTTTGCTCTACATCTCGTTTACTTAGCAACAATGACTTTGCTGCTGCACTCCCGTGGCACCCCAGCCATCGAGGACTGGGACCCTGCCCTCCTCTCCAAGAAAAGACACAAAGTTTTCCTGGGGTTTTGGCTTAGTCACAAGATAAATGAAAAGACGGAGAAAATCTGCCACGCAATCACAACACACCACCAAACAAACTGAAGATTTTCCCTCAAAAATCACAAACCCGTCGGGAGCACACTGCAGCACACCGGTGCGTGCCAACCCACAGCCGCGGGCACAGCTCCCGCGCTGCCCAGGCCGGCTCCAAACCAGCGTCGGGCTCCCGAAGCACCAGGTGACGGAGCATGCCTGGGGCAGGCGGTCACAGAACCACAGGTCGGAAAAGCCCACCGAGATCATCGAGTCCAGCCATAACGGAGTCCTGCACCTCACACGACCTCGGGCGCTGCTCCGCGGGCGGCGGAGAGGCTCGGCCCCACCCGCC
>Ga0065711_1001259_pt1 | contig 74928 bp, 30 predicted proteins | sample Hoacrofraction12_FD_59098 | JGI IMG/M metagenome (GOLD analysis project Ga0065711, IMG submission 59098) | Hoatzin crop microbial communities from Cojedes, Venezuela - Epithelial fraction 12 v2 (version 2) | ecosystem: Host-associated > Birds > Digestive system > Esophagus > Crop | place... | reverse complement strand
TGTCAGAACTTTCTCAATGGCTATTCTTAGCTGTCTTTTCCAGCAGCCTGTTCAGTTATGCTGTTTTGCTTAAGCGGCCTAGTCGTGCTAATTCTCAAGCTACATCGACCCCAACAACTGCAGATTTACACAGCACTTGCATTCAGCTGCCAACATTAGATTCCCTCCTACATTTGCTATCACAGCATTTCTGAAGGGAAGGATGACGTTAGTCTAGAATCTACTCGTATACTTAATGAAAAAAGATCTGAAAACAAGTAATTCAGTAAGAATAAAAATGGAATGTTCATTAAAGTGTTCTTGCACTTTTGCAGAGTATTGCATACATTGTTTTAGGAAAGTTTCTCTTGAGGGTTAGCACCTCCCTCACGGGAATTATTTATGTTCTTGTTAGGAACTGAACGACATCGCTGTAACAGCTACAGCCACTGCTTATGGGGAAGGATAGCATTAGGGAATTGTGGTTGCTGCTTAACAACTCACAACAAGCAGGAAGGCTTATAGCAAGTGACAGGGCTACATGCAGCCCTAATCAGGTTGGATGTGTGCTCTGCAAAGGGTGCTGCTCGTTGGCTGTAGTCACTGTAATCTCTGTGGTAAATCCCTTCTTGAGCTGTAAGCGACATTGCTTGGCAAACTGTCTCGCAGTAAAGATGTTTGGAAAGCACTGGAGCTGTCACCTGTCTAACCAGTCTGCTTATTTTCACTTTGGACAGTGTGCTTGCTGCCTTAGCTGGCAGGGATCTGCAGATTGTTCTGAATATGCCCAGCAGATGTGTGTAGGTGCTGGCAATTTGGTTGCCGCCATTCCTATTTCAAACCAGGCAGTCCCAAGAACACAGATGTAGAACCTTCTACCACAGTAAGAAAAAGAAGGCTTCAGATAAGTAAGGACAAATCCTGCAAAAGAAAGGGCAAAAGGTAGCGAAATGCCTGCCATCCAAAAATATAAACACTTTGATGTATCGGTGTTACAGGTGTATGGGAAATAGGCCTAATAAAATGGTGACCGATTTGTGGGTCTGAGTGTTTAAGGTCTTTACAAAGTACCACCTTTTTCACAGAAAATTATTTCCTTTCAAATCTTTGAAGTTGGACAACCTAAAATTTGGGGCTGTTAAATTCACTGGATAAAGCTAAAAATCTAAAACACAATCTGTTTTTTTATATTTGTGCTAGTTTCTTTTAGAGGTTCTGTCAGTTTTTTCCTCCCATTCTCATAGCTTATTGTGAAACAGCCACTTTCTGCATCTGAATGTAACGTAATCATACAATCATAGAAAGTTTTGGGTTGGAAGGGACCCCTAGAGGTCATCTAGTCCAACTCCAATAACTCGGTTTATCCCATCAAGGGACAGACAAGGCATTTTTCTGATGAACTTCCTACAGTAGCTGTCAGTCTGAGCACTTCCACAGGCAGCAGAGAGAGGGACACCTCCAAAGATGCCCCTAAATTAGAACCACCTTCAGGAGGTGCTTTTCTCTCCGTTGCTTCTAGAGAGAACCTGTGGTAATTTAGTTCCCAAGCTGGCACCTACAGTTAGGTGCAAGGAATATGGGGCTTTGTTCTTAAACATGGAATTTGCTTCCAGCAGCTCATTCAGCTCATCTTACTCATCTCCTTTTTTTTAAGGGTTACTTACACTTCCATACAGAGCAATCAAACAATACAGAGCAAGCAGCAATTCCATTGTTGAAGGGTCCAATCTGAAATTTCATTAAAAAATCGGTTAATTTAAGGGTATTTTGTATGCCCAAAGAACTTTTGATCGTTCTGAGAGAATCATCTATATTACTTTTTAATATCAATAGTTTTGATAGCTTACTTGGCCTGTCGGTCAGTGGAGGAGTCACATTTTGTACCTGACTTTGTTCCTTCTTGTTACTTCTTAATCATACAAAACACTGTGGATCATCCTAAAGAAAGTGCATAATACCATGTAAATTTTATCTTGTCTCTCCCATTACATCAGAAGAGAGAATAAAACAGTTTAAAGCGGAGAAAAGCAAATCACCAAGTTGTTAGTATTTTCATGTTCTTTGGAATTGCTTTTAAACCACAAACTTAATTTAAACTGTAGCAGGCTGAACTCAGTCCTTTTAACAATTCCTCTGAAACTTGTTGGTTGCTCATGTGAAACCAGTGATGTTTTTCGCTTCCTGTCCGCTGTGGCACAGCTATTGTACAGCACGGCTTATTCTTAAAGGACTCCACTTCTTGCTTTAAGTGTTCTTGTGTTGTACCTGTTATCAGGGTTTTTCTTAATAGTTCTTCCAAACTAACTTTTTCAGGCTAAAGACTCTACATTTTTTAGTTTCATGATGATACATTTGACAGTGTCTCAGATAAAAATGTAGCATACTGTAGACAACAGTTCAATCAAAAATAAACTTACATGTTCTACCATCTTACGACTTACCAACTATTAAATCCAAGTACTCAAATGAGGATCAGTGATGCTAGATACTGTGCAAGTGGGGCAGTGATCTAGGTTCCATTTTAAAACACTTGCGATGTAAAACCAGCCTCAAATAAGTGAGGAGAGAGGGAAGCAGCCCACAGATAAATAGAATTTTTTATCTGTGTTTATGTTAGAACATAAATGTTTAAATGTTGAACTTCCCTTGGCCTTGCTGTAGTATGCTAACTTACTTCTTGTTGGATACCGCAGCAGAAATCGCTCCTTGGAAGGGGGGATGAGAGCCTTATAGAGTTTCAGTGCCCTGAGGATGCGGGTGAAGAAAGCGTGTGTGTTTGGGAGAGGAGTGGATGAGCGAGGAGCGAGGTCCTGCTATTGCTCTGCAGACAGTGGAGCAGTGTTACCAGTTGATAGATATGTGAGGGCTGTGTCTGTTTGAAAGAGCTTGAAGTTAAAGGCTAGAAATTTGAACTCAACTCAAGTGAATCAAAGGAAGGATGTTCAGAGAAATGGACAAAAAATTCTTCACAGCTGTCTCTTCTGTTTGGCATGCCCTAATTGCTACAATTGTTTTTATGCAGTCCTTTGATGACTGGGGGAATCTTTTCCAAACAAAGTACACATTGAGGCTGATACTGCAAAGTTATCTGGAACTGTTTGTATGAAAATGGCTGCAGCACAAATGCCACAGTCACTACATTCACTTGCTTGACCAGGCAGCCAGCAATTTTACTTTCTCATTGAAAGAGAGCTCTTCTTCCTAACTCCACAGGAGGAAAGAAGCAGAGAAAGCAGAAAATTAGTACAAATTCTCTTATCTTATTCTGTGCTGTGCCTGCGAGTCCCTGTGCTTACAACTAGCATCTCTCTCCCAAAGATTTTGCTGATGACTTGTAAGGCTCCAACTGTTAAAAGGGCTGCTAAGGACCGGTGTGCGGGGAGGGAGGAGGGGGACCCCGAGGAGACAGGAGGGGGTCACAGCTACAGACGATATGGCTGTGCATCCCAGCACTCAACAGAAAAGGTTCACTCGGCAGTCTGTGCCATGACAGTGTTCACAGACACAGTCCAGCAACTTTTCTAGCGACTCCATGTGCATGTAAGATCCCACCCTTTCTGTATTACTCCTTACAGACCTTATGATGTTAATCCTGAAAAATGCAATGTAGATATTTGAAAAGGAAATTAGAGCTTGACTCTTACCTGATTGTGTACCAGAGTAATTCCATGCATTTATTGGAATGTTTTACACTTGTATAACTGACTTAATTAGAGCCACAATCTAACTGAACAAGGAGGTAAACATAGTATCTTTTGCTGATTCCACTCCTCCTCTGTTTCTTGAAAAACTCTTATCAAAGGTTGTCTCAGAAATGCACTCTGAACCGTCTATCAAAATTTGCCACCATTTTCAATTGACTGATGTTTATATGAAATGGTGATAACTCAGTAAATTCTTGACAAGTAAAGGAAAGGTGCTGTAACATGCAGAGTAATGAAAACATGGTCTACATAACAGCACTGGAACGTGCCACTCTGTTCTTTGTAGGAGGACGTCTTTTCTGTCTCCTCATTCATCCTTGCACAAAAGACCCATGTTGTGGTCCCATCTCTACTGTTCTGGACAAGCTAGATGGGGCGTTTTCTGAAGCACAGAGCTGTTGGTTTGGTTGGTGAGGATGACTTGGGAGCAGCATCAGCTGAGTCATCCTCCCTCCCTGCCTTCAGGGTCTGAACATTTTCCTTACCTTGCACTTCCAATCCTTGTTAGGCTGCTCCTGACAAGTAGGGCTGTGGGAAGCATTGCTAGTATGGGCTTCTTTGTGGGAGGTTCTAGCTCCAGACCTTCTGGAGGACTAGGGTTATTGCTAGTTAGAGCAGAGTTCTTTTCTTAAGGCTAGTGAAACTTTCTCCAGCAGTATAATCTGTATCTCTGGGGTCCTTAACATATGGGAGGGTGAGTGAGTCCAGACTTTGAGTCATACCTGACTGGTACGTATGCACTTGTTGGTGCTGTGCTAGATACTGCAGTACCAGCATCAGTGGTATGCTGTTTTCAAAACAGTAATAAGAGAATATGGTTTCCAGGTACATTTTTAACATACAGTTTTCAGCTACGGACTTATCTGAGGATAGTTAAATCAGTAGGAGTTTGAGGTTCTACAAAGCTCACGAAGTATGTATGATGTCTATATTATACTATTTAGCACCTTTTCCCCATTACTCATTCCTACTATTTCAGATTGTCATAGTCCCTCTGATAGTGATACATTTTTATATAGCTTGTTGCCCGTGAAAACAGTGGGGGAGTCTGGCTTCTTAGTGTTTTGTGCCTTTTGGTGATCACTTGCTCAGATCTAAAGTCTAACCAGGGGTGAGCTCACACTGTGGTCTTCATTGAGTCTTTTTTTGCCTGGCTGCCTATTTCCATTTGTAAATGGGGAAAAAAAGAGGTAAGACTTTAAAATCTTTGAGAACTCTCACCTTCCTTCAGATTTCGTTCAAATTAGCCAGCACATTCACAAGCTGTTAGGTCGGTACATGAATAGAACACAATACCATAATCCTATTTGCATTAGGAAATCAATTTAAAATCTAGTGTCACAGTAGTATATGTGTAAGGAGAAAAAAATCACTCTATTTTCTCTCTACTTCATCATAGACCATCTTTTCTGTATACAATATCCACACTATATATGGAGATGTATATGTATCTGTATAACCAGATGCATAATGTATAGTCTCTACAGTTTTACAGTGCAGGTTTTTTCTGTCTTCCTCTCAGCCACCTAGCTATTTATCAAATTTCCTGAAAACATCTTTCAAAATCTTTGTGCTTTTTCTTATTTGTATGCTTGTCATAGAGTGATTTTTATTTTTGGTGTGATTCTTTGAGATCTTAGACTTTGTGGAGGGAAAACTCACACTCTAAATTTAGCTAGAATTCATTAAAGTTAAGAAAGTATCTGGCTTGTGGAAAGTCACATATTTTCCAGAGCAGTAACAAGAGAAAACTCTTATCTGCAAAGTTTCTATCATTAACCTACAAGCCTCATTCTTTCTGTTATATTTGTCCAAATCAATAGAAATTCCTTAAGCAGTCTGAAAACCAGACAGGACAAGTGAGACAAAAAAAAAGGCTAAAAACAGTTAAAAAAGGCAAAACAGTTTGATTTCTCTTTCCTGTTACCAGGATAAGTCTTAAATACCAAATAAGCATTTTATTTCTGGCTTTTCAAACCAGATACATATTTTTTGAGAATTCATTATTTTGCCTACACATGGTAAAATCTGTACATAATGCCAACATGAACAATACTTAGCCAAGTAGGCAAAGAACAGCTTTTAGGGACAGCTATTCAATTTTGAATCTAGAAGTACAAGTTTTAGTTGTTCAATCACACAGTTCCTGTGTTTGAATACGGCGGCATTATGCAAGAAGGCAAAAAAACAAAACAACATTAACCATTTGGCATACTTCATAGCAATTCTATTGGAGAGGAAGAAGAGAATTTAATGGCCAAAATATTAGAAGCAGCTGTGGATACCTCAAGCAGGTTTAAAACTTTAAGAGAAGTGCATATGGCTTTAAAAGCAAACAGGGAGGAGTGTTGGCATTGGCTCATACAATTTTTGAATGGCAAGGAACATAATATTTCAGTAAGTCTTAGTCAAGCTGTTTTAATTAGCCTACAAAAGAAAAAAGATCTTATTAACTGAAAACATCTTGCACTGAGTGGGTAAACTTGATCAGTTTAGTCTGAATTATTTGGCTTCGGTCTACATGTCTCATTTGATGTTTGTTGGCCTTTGTACAACTGCAGAAGAGTCATGTAGGAGAGAGGGGTTGGAAGCTCTGTAGACTGTTCTTTTCAGAGACATTTGTCCCTCAAGTTTGTGTACTTGAGCCAGAGAGTTCAGGGTAACACTTTGAAAAATAGTGCTTCTTGAAGCATAGCCATAGTTATCTGGCATGAATTCATATGCAGTGGATACAACACTGGCACAATTACAAAAAAGGAACTGATTGCAAAAGTGTACGGAGTGGTGGTTTTAGCAGGGTCACAGTTTACTGAAATCATAGCAAGCAGAAAAGGAAAACTTTAAAAAAATTTACCTTATTTCTCCTCTCTTCAACCTTCCTCCTGTTTATCTATTAAACTATCACTATCTGTTTTGGGTTTTTTTTATTTTAAATCCAAAGAGGAACAAAGGTAGGAGATCTGTAAATGTTTTGGCTCTATCAGGCTCTGCAGCCATCAAAAAGTCAAGTGTTCATTTGGCCAAACAACCGTTATTATTAGGGCCATAGTGGTGAAAACAACTTCTGGAAGAGGAAAATTAATAGTGTCTGAAATGCTATCAGGTGTCCTTCCTCAGAATAGCATACCTCAGACAGCATTCACTGCGTGTGTAAAATCTGGCGATACTCTGAAGGTTACCTAATAGATCCAGCTTTTCTAGCTTTTTAGGGCCTAATTTAAATTATTAGTGAACTGAGGCCGCAAGTCCAATATATATACACATATATATATGTATCTGTGAGTTAGAAAAGACTTTGGATGTCTGGAAGTGCACAGAGACCGTCTGACTTGAACTTTTCCTACATTAGCCACCTGCCGCATAAGCTATAGGACTGGTAAAATACAGTTGCAGAAGCATCCTGTCCTTTTTACTTTCCAGACAGAAAAGCATTGCAGCCAATTTTTGAAAACTGAGCGGGAAAGAGAAAGGAGGCAATAAGAAAAACCCTCTAGAGATTTGAAGTGCTTTTCCTCATGGTTGTTTACGGTACCGTCGAAAGGTATAATTGTGCTTTTACAGAATAGAGTAAAACTACGTTCCTCCAAGCCATTAGAAAAATTGCTGCGTGGACATGGTCCAAAAATCTATTGCAAATTACGGGTGGACCAGTTTTAACAGCTGATCAAAGCAACAACTGGGTCTGAAATTATTTTAAAGTAAACCTCTCATACTCCAAATCATAAAGTAATTCACTCGTGTTTCCAAAATATGTTTATACGAATTGAAGATTCTTTTTTTTTTTTTCCTTTTTCCTTCTTTTTCCTTCTTTCTGGTGTTTTCGCAGTAGAGATTTGGTATTCTTGCAGGTTTTTCAGAACTTGGCTTTCTGTTACTCTTAAGGGGCTTATCCAGATGTTGGATGCTCATTAAAATGAATTCAGTTCCAGTTCAAAAGTCTTTGGAGAAACACCGAGTAAGGCAACAGTCCACTGATTCCCTCATATTAGACTCAGTGTTGGGTTCATTTCATGGGCTTAAGTTCAGCAAGTAAAAATGTGCAGCTGTTAGCTCATTTCTCAACAGTGCGTTTGGCCAAAGAAGACTTTTATGTACTATTGCAATTACTTACAGTTTTTTTGTGGTAAGGATAAAGGATGCTCTTTACTTCCTTCAGTCATTGTTGTGTGAATCTGATGCACCAGTGATGAATTGCTTTTAAATCCACACTGACAAAACAGAGTTTTCTGCCATTGGTGAAAGAGGTTAGAAACAACAACATGACCAGACTTTGCTGAGTCTGCTGAGTAATTTCAGCATGTTTAGATTGGCTTGTTTTTATGTTTGGGAGAAAGAAAAAAGAGAGCAAGAGTCAACTTTTAAATTCATTTTAAGAGCAGAGTAATCCCACATGAAGTAAGAACATGTTACAATGGAAGGAAGTAAATTCAAGAACACAGAGGTTATATCCTACTTCCTTTGCTTTTTACACCAGCACATAGTAATTTAATAGACTGTGCTAAAGAAGTGGATAGGGGAAAAGTCTTTTTTTTTCCCTAGGGAAGACAAATATTTATTGTTCTGTTTTGATTGTTAACTGCGACCATATTTTTTACCCAATGCATGCATAGTTAATCAGGTGTGTAATTTTTGGACTAGTAGATTGTTCACTCTGGTAAACTGCTTTATTTTTAACCTAAATGGTTTTTCCATCTATTAAAGCAAAGTGATTCCTATTATCTTGGTGAGACCATGACAATGCCAAGGGAATTGTCCCTTTTAAAACACTGCATGTTAAACAAGCTTCTAGAGTGTAGAGCTAAACATGACAGATTTATAATTAATGCTCAGATTTTTAATGCCAGTTTTAAGTAATCCACCTGCAAAAATTACAGATCGTCGATTTGCATGTGAATTTTATTTTAATCATGCTGTTTCACAGCCATCAAAAGAAAAACCCAGGTCTTATTAGAGCTATTTCCATCAAATGGAAATGGTCATGAAAGAAGGTTTCCTTTTTTCCTAATAACTGAATTTTACCAGGACTGATCATGTGTTTTTACTCACTAATGCACCCATTATGGTAACCATTGTAAGCTGGGTAGTGTGATAATCAGCATATCTTATTTGTTAAATTTTTTAGTATACTAAATCTTATTGAATTAGATATTCTTTTCTTTTGACCTGCTTTCACTAAAACGAGAATCTTTGCATTTTCTTATTGGGAAAGAATACAAATTCCCTTGACATAAGATATACAAGATGCTTTTGGCTGGCTGACTATAGGCAGCATTTGAGGAAACTTTTAAAGGCGAATTTGACATAAAGTAAATTGGAATTTGTAAAGAAGGAAAATAAATTATTGAACTGAAAACACTTAAAATAGCATACACAGACAGTATGACAAAGCCATCTAAAATCAAGACATTTGGCTTTAAGGTTGAAAATGTGGTTTGAAAATAGCTTTCCTATAGCTTACCCAATTTCATGGTTTATTGGGAAAAGTATTTGACTGTTCAGTGAAATCTGTGGCAAATTCTTAAGCCATTCCTACAAATGAGGCCAGTATTCATTAGCTCTGAAAGACTCTAAACATCTGATACATGAATAAATTACCACAATGCTAATTATCACTAGTCCAAGGGTTTGGATTTATACTTCTTCACTATCCTGTGGTCACTCCATGTGCATGTCTGTCTTTCTAACATAAATGCAAGGAATATTAACCACCATCTTACTTCACAGTTACTGGTTCTTGTTCCTGAGCTCCATTACAAATATTACTCTGGTTTTACCAGGGCACACGGAGTGGATGGGAACCACTGTTACTCTGTGGAGTGTCACTGATATCAAAGGTATTATTGCAGGGACTTCAGGGGGGGCTGGATTAAAGCAGATGTGAAATAGGACAAAATTCACACCACACCTGACATTACTCTGGGATGAGTATTTTATCTGTGAGTACATCTGGGAGCCATGCATGTCCAAGGACAGAATCTGGTCCTTTAACTCTTTGCCAGAATGTAAGGATTTGAAAGTCCCAGTGGCCTCACAGTTGTTATTCATTCTAATGAAACTATCCTGGCACTTACAGAATTTATTTATAACATACATTAGGAGTTGTCTTTTTTCTTCAGAAGGCCGCACATGTGCATAGCAGCAGTCTCACGGTGGTTGGCAGGTATCCTTGCCTCACTCAAGCATCCGACTGTTGCTTTTTTGCCTGAAATTTCTGCACAGGGAAAGATTATATTCATGGCTGCCATCTGGTTGGCCACATTCTTTTGTTTTCAGACAGCAGAAAAAATCTCTGTCTATTGGATAAGGAAAGTTTTTGAAACCTGATTTGACTGTACTGCTTATTGTGTATAGTTCTATGTTTCAAATCATTATCATATTTCTTTAAAAAAGTATACTACTACTTGCATTTCAAAACGTGTAACATCTTAATATAATAGACCTGAGCATGTGGAGACTTTTTATAGATCTACTCAGGAGATGTATCTTCCTTAGAGCCTAATTTTCTTGGAAAACTCTTCTCTGCTTTGGACAAAAAATATTTTTTCTGATAAATATTAGGATATAATCTTCATATTGTTTCTCTCTACTTCTTGCACTTTCTTGGTGAAACCTGTATTTTTCCACACTTAGCAGGGACTAAAATTTTTGCTCCTTAGGTGTTCTTTCTCAACAGCGAGGGCATGCTCTTTCAATCAGCACACAACTTTCGTTAGCCAAATGTATATTCTTTATGGCAGATCTTTTCTTCAGCAAATACTATTGAAATAATTTAGGTCATGTCTTCTTAAAGTTTCTTTCTGTGATTTTACCTCTCAGATTGACTTCAATTTATCAAAAAGATATTTTTATTTACTTTCCTGCCAATGTATGTCATTTAATTGGAGGATAGGATATGACTGAACTTACTGCTGTGCCGTGGATGTCTGTAAGTCTCCATGACTCTCTGCTTTCCATCTTATGGAGAGAGTGTTGGAACATGTCTTTGCATGCATTACCTCTGTGTGTACATAAGGATGCCGGGAAATGCTGTTCTCCGTGCATTGAATGGCACTCAGTAAAAGCTGATCAGATCTATGAGGCTCTGATGTACATGGTCAGCGTGCTGCAAATTCTGTAAGTTTAATAACTCATAATCCTGCCTAAAAGATTTTGGAGTCAAGCCTTTTTCCATTCCTCAGCTCAAGAATAAAACTTTATTCCTGACAATTTCTGCATACCTTCCTCCTGAACAGAAGGAAAACTGCGAATTTCACAGAGATTGACATCGCAGCAAATTAGAAGGGCTGATGGTCTTTGATCCCTATCGCAGCCTTGGGATGGAGGAGTAATTCGGATTCTCATTACTTCAGGCCGAGTTAAAAGATGGTCTATCTCACCTCGCTGCAGATGGGAAGATGGATGACCTTAGCAGGCATCAGTCCTTTCGGAGTTCCTGTGTGCTTATGACATGATTCCCGCTTCTCTACCACCCACTCACATCTGTTTAAAGATTTGGTATAAATTCAGACATCAGCACAGCTCCAGAACTTCCCTTCCTGGTGTCTTGTGAGCTAGAAGGAGTTGCTTTGGCACCTCCCATACTTGCTCCCCACTCAATGGGAAATAAAAGAGGCTTCAATAAAGGTGTTGGCTGCTTTTCTGGATTTTCTCTGTCCCCTGCTGAGAGCCTCTGGGGAAGCTGGCGTTGATCTTGGTGTGGAAGCTACTTAGTTGGGTCACTAACCCTAATTTAGACTTTCTAAAGCAGACTGCCTGAAAGGCAGCATGAGGCATCATTATGTATTATAAACAGCATGGCGATGATGTCTAAAACAAGCAAGCTAGTATGCTTTGCATTGAGTCTGGGTGTCTCTCTTCACATGAAGTATTTCATCTTTGACCAATAAAGTAGTATTTCAGTTTCATACATTTTTTTTTATACTTTTCTTTACATGGGAGAGGATGTAACACTGACCCTTGCATAAACCTCCTACAAACACTCAGTGTTGATTTTTTAGATGTCATGTAGCCAAATTGTAATCCATTTAAAGTGTGGCAGGGATGAAAGACAGCTCTGATATAAGATGGGACAAAGAAAACCAGGATTATTAATTCTGAATTCTAAGTTCCCTTGTCCCAGTTGTTTTTTTTTACCACAAAAGATACTGAATTATGAACAGTCGTTCTCTTCTTGAATGATTATAGTCCTCATTTTCCTGAGTATGCAGGTGAAAAAGATGATGTAGTAGACACCAACTGGTTATGCTAAATCTTCCATTAGTATCTGTCATTAGAGTATTTGTTCAGATGTAACAGCTGAGGAATGTATGAGTTTAACCATTTTGGTCAACTGGCATTTTCTGGTTAATATATACCACTTCTCTCACGCTGCTGGTAGACATAGGAAAAGGATGCTTGTAGACTGGCCTCATCTGTTCATTTGAGAACATTACTGCTAGTTCTAGTTGTAGGCTTTTGTGTAGAAAACCACTCAGGCGTGATCTTATTTTTAAAACTGAGAGTCCTGCTTGGTGTTAGCAAGACTGGGCTGATGCCCAAGAAATTTTATCAAACAACTTCCCAAAACTTTTTTTATCCCCACAGGTGTTTTATACCTTACAAGTCTCACAGAAGTCAATGTCAGATTCTCTTCAGCACACTTGAAAATCAGGAAGGCAGGTTCTGAAGGTTAAAACTTTGGATTAAGAGCTATCCTTGACAACACATCCATATCTTTTAAACAGATCGAAGTGTCAGTGCCTCTTAAAGAAAGCGGCCTGACTTTAAGCAAAATGGTTTTATAAAAGCAAGTTTAGAAAATTCCCTGTCAGTCACTGAGAATGTGTGGCTCATTATGGCTTTTAACTACCAGATCCTACCAGATATATAGTGTGTGTAGTCAAAGTTATCAAGAAAGAGCAACACATTTTTATTTTTAAAATTCAAACAGTGCTGTCTTCAGTAACATTTATTTCAAGTGTACACATTGGCCATATTCTTTCATGATCAGCCGATGAACCATATGTCTCTCAAAGACTACCTAGCATCTACACATTACTTTGAAGATTTGTTGAAGTCATGTGCAATAAGTAACGCAATAGTGCTGTTCACCTGTGTTTTATGAATAGTGATTAGCCTCCAGTCCTGCTTTTGCAAACACTTAAGCATGGCTGTTATTCTGCCTTTGACCCCGCTTACCCTCAGTCTTGAGCTAGCACAAGTATTTGAGTAGTCATGTAGATAAATAGATCAGAATCCATAGACTTATACCAGAAGCTAAATAGAAAATGTGACTTAATCTGGATCTGTTCTCTGGTACAGTACACAGACTCTTGTAACAGGAGATGAAGGGAGGAGTAAGTGGTGGGTGTAGGAAATGGATGGGACTTTTGAACCAGTTGTCAGTTTATATCAATTTGAAACATTCCTTAGGCTAAGACTCAGTAGCTTCACATTAAAAATAAAAACACCAAAGATAAATAAGGGAGGGGTTTTATGTATCTGATGGATAGGAAACTAGTTTTTGAAAGTACTGTGGGTAGACTTTAATTACTCTGTTGTTATTTCCTAGATTTATCTACAATAATTAGAAGATCATCTACTAATCAGACAGTCCAAAACTGAATACACCTGATTTGAAAATTAAGCATTAGATTATACAAAAGAAAGACATGAAAGAGGAAGTCATATGTAAGAATTAAGTAAGAAAGGAATTCTACTGATGCAGGATACTGAACACTGGAATCTTCATAAAATGACTGCCAGATGAAATTATGGCTCTAAAGGATCGGGAGTTAATTCTGTCTGTGCTGCTTTAGCTATTGGCATAACTAAATGACAAAAGCCACCTTTACATGATTTTTTCTGGGATGGCATATGTATTTCTATGTGCCAGTATATACGCGCCACACATTTCTTACATATATATTAGTGACTGGCCTGACGATCTTTTAGAAAGTTGACTAACAGATAACTTTCTTCCACTTGGAACCCCTGTTTATAGCATGCTAATACAGATGACTTGTAATGTATGTCTAGATGTATAACGAATGAAAGCTGCCTGATAACATTTTTTTTTCCTTTTTTTTCTTTTACTACAAACTAGAATTGATCCTGTGCTAGGTCTCAGAAATTAAGGATATATTTTCCTGTGGAACTGGCATATTTAAACTAGCAATATTACATTCATACAGTTTTGTACGATCATACAGTTTTGTAGAAAGCTACGTAAAAGAAAAGAGAAATGTTAAGTCCTACTTTAAATAAGAAACATAACGATGCTTCAAAGGAAAAACACAAACATATTTGGAAGAAAAGAAATATTTTAGTTGACTGACAATTTCTCTTTTAAATTAGTCTCTGAAGGAAAAGCAGGTATGTGTTTTTGTTTGGGAAACACAAAAGGAGTTATTTCTAATCATTAAGAATAGGTCAGAAATTTCCTTGGCTAATCAAATTTATCACTCTTATTATTATTCATTTTATGAGAACTATTAAGCAGATTTATGAGATGAATAATTCTTTTGAACTTTTATTGCTAAATCAAGTTGAGATATCCCCAAAGACAACATCATTATTATTATTGTTAATATTAGATTTTAGTATCATCTGACCAGAGATCAGCTCATTTTCTTCAGCTCTACCCCAGGTTTCTCTTTTTATTGTCCTATGATGATTTGCTCAAGAAAGTCTCACCTTTTTCAATTAGCTTGGTTTCTTATTCACTCAGTTCCTCTCTTTTTTCCCTCTGAGATCCTCTGTTGCTTCTGAAACATTCTCTGGCTATGTTCTTTATCATATCTCCTCCACCATTTACCATGTCCCTTTCATTTTCTCCTCACGCCTTCTCCTCCACCTTCATGGTTTGCCTGCATGAGGAAGAAAGATGAAGGGGCCTCTATGGACATGTGCTTTTGAGGGGGAAAGAGTATTTCTGATTCTCTGAAAGCTTTAATATTTCCCTGGCTTGTCAAGTCATCAGGAGAGGATTATAGAATCTCGGAAGTAATTTTTAAAATACAAGAGAGAAAGAGAGAGATAGTATTGTGGACTTCAGCGTGCTCAGATTTTTCCCTATTGAGTTTTTTTTGGAGGCTTCTGGACTAGTTGGTTGGCATGTGCTATCTTTTTGTCTAACTATTTTAAATATTATAATCCACTCTTCATCACAGACAGAAACTGTGTGACAAATACCTTACACAACAAAATAGTTTTCAGTTAAAAATGCAACCCTTATGAATGTAAAAGAGTTTTGACCAACCAGATAATATTTATGGTCTGTGATGTTCATACAAATATAAAGAACATGCACTGTGAAGAGGAAAAATCATTAAATTATGTATCAGTGTAATTTTTTGAATGCATATATTTGTTTAGACCATGGCAGAAATAATGTAAAAGCCCTGCGTGTGGTTTGGGCACAGAATGTAGTTACTTTATTTTTTTAGAGAGATGATTAGAAATCATGAAAGGGACAGAAGAAAAGGCTTGAAAAGGAACTGAATAGATTAGAGAGTCAGTCAAACGCAAAAGTTTTTTTTTTTTCCAGGAGGTGGAGGAGACAGTATGGAAGGAGAATTAATCCCATTCAGTGGCAAGACAAAGAGAGGTATTGGAAAAAGAAGACATCTGCTGGTTAAGAAGAATATAGAATGGCAAGAGATTAAGTGGGACAACTGAGGGAAAACTTTTTTACCATCTCAGAGGAGCATATTTTAAATGATATTTTGGAATGGAAAAGACTGAGGTTTGTGATGCATTTTGATCTGAGTATGGAAAGATGATGCCAAATCAGGAAAAAATTTACTTTCTGGAGTGGAAGTTAATATTAAAGAATGGATATATTCTAGATGAACAGTGGAAAAGGATATATAGCTTTTTTCAAAGCTAGGCAGGTGTTTGTGAAAGTGAAAAGTGATCAAGATTCTGGATTAAAGATACAGTTCCACGTTCTGAGCCCCAGGTGTAGAAATTAGATGTGACTTGAGGAATCTCCTTGATTGACAGTAACCTGATTTTTAGCTGGTGGGACAATGATTTTTGATACATTAAGAAAATTTGAGGTGGTCCATCTTGACATGATGGAAGTGGAAACACTCATAAGGTAGAGGAGTGTGTTTACTACCTGTCTGAGATGATAATCCTTTAAATAGAGGACTTCATTTTAAGAGCAGTCTTGAAAAAAAGCCCAGAGGTAGAAACAAGGAAGACAGTAGTTAAAGCTGAAAGGCACTATATTAATAGTGAGATCACACATTGGATCAGGACCCAGGGATTCAAGACAATAATCCAAACAATTTTACCTCACTTTTTAGTCAGTGACAGAAATATTTACATTTTCCCTCAAAGATTTACTTAAGTGGAAAATTCTGTAACTGTGGATGCCTCAAAGTGGTTCCCTCCCAGCTGAACTGAATAGTTATGTCCCTTTTCTTATTGAGGCTTTCAGGGATTTTCCTTAGTCCCCAGAAGGTTTTAGTTCTTTGACTAAGCTCCAAATAGATCTCACAGCACATTGACCACAGTGACTTCAACATGTAGCTATATTTTCTCTTCCTTTCAAACTACAACAGGAGGACGTCTCTACTTTTTGTGTAATAGTTGAATACTGTGCTTAAATTTTGTTCTTGCACTAAGAAAAAACAGACGTGAGCTTTAGGCTTTTCTCAGTCTGAACGCACAGAGCCCCATTTCCATGAAGAGTGCCGTAGCTGTGCTGCTTTGACTGGGAATATCCATCAGTGTCTCTGCTGAAGTGCAGCAGAGCCAGGAGCAGAGAGCATTGGGAACATCCTTCTGACAGCCTTCAGAAGAAAAATCTTTGTTTCTATTCTGTGAATGAGTAACTTTTTTTTGGTAGAATCATCCTATAGGAAGAAGTGTCAGGTAGATTGGATTTTATTAGATTACTGGATGAGCAAATGTTAAGAGAAGGGGGAGACAAGTCTCCTGCCAGGCTGCATCTGCTGGCCTGAGCAAGGAAAGTGAGATGGCTGCTGCAGCTTGCAGAGCATAGACCATGCAGCACAAAGGTCCTGCTTACCATGGTGGACTACACAATGCACAGCTTAGGTGCACAGAGGGTTGGTGACTAATCAGAAGCTAAAGAAAACCCACTCCATTTGTACATGCCCCTTACAATACGGAGAGGGGGAATCAGTTTATTTGAATTAAAGTGTAAGTGACGTGATCCCCGAGTTTCTGTGTACTTTTAACACGTGCTTCTAAAGAGGATGAAACATATTCCTACTGACTGAACATATTAAAAAAGTCCCCAGCCTAACAAACGAGTCTGTGGAGGAATAAGTGCCTGAAAGCCAGATATGTGAAATATCAGGATAAAGGCCCTTAAATACTGCTCTTTGTGAAAGCTGGCTTTGCACAGTAAAAGTGAAGGCGCAGACCACCAATGAACAACTTGAGAAGATTTATAGCAAACATTACTTCTGCAGGATTAGATTACGTGATAGTTCTTATAATACTCTGAACTTTGTAAGAAAGAATAGAAAGGGACAGCTTGCTTTGTTAGAACAGAAATTTCCACAATCAATACCTCAGTTTTCTCTTTTGTTTTCCAATAGGGCAAAATGGATTTAATATTACAAATATGTTCTCTCTGGATCCAATTTCAATCTCGGCCACACTCTTTAAGTAAGAATCTGTAATCCAACCGACCACTTTTGCAAAGTTCCCTCTAATATATCTGTAAATCAAAATATGTGTGCAAGCACAGACCGCATGAGTTTAACTAAATTGGCTTGAAATGTACATATTTTAGCTAAGCGAGTGCAGGATTTTGTGCAGACAATGTCTATATCACCTGCCTATGTGTTCTGTTTTAGTTAGGAAATATCAGAATGGAATGTCTGTGAGGGGAGGAGAAAATTCGGTTATAATCAGTTATTAGAGGGCTCTTAATGCAAACCACATTATGAAGGGAGTAACTACCATTCTTCAGCTAGTTAGTGTGAAACGCACTAAAAATCTGGGACTTTCAGAAAAGCAAAACAAAACCCCTTCTTGCTGGGAAATATTTTTCCGTCTTAATAGGGGAAAAATAAGAAATATCCATAGAGATAAAGAGAAAATAATCTTTGAATGCTTAATGCTATAATTTAAAGCATTTCAAGAAAAAAGAACCAAGATCTGCTCTTGATTATATATGGCTTTCAATGAGTCAAAAGGGGGTAGCTCATGCACATCCAAAGGATAGAATTTGGCTCATGGACATAAGGAAAAGAAGAGACTTGAGAAATGAAAACTCCATATAACCATCATCATTGTAATTATTGTAAGAACACACGTAGTTGAATTTTAGAAAGTGCTTGCAAATGTGATGACAAATAATAAATAAATTAGAAAAGTGATGGAAAATACAGCTGAAGATTATTGCTGTTTAGTAACAGGCACAGTGCAAGGTTGTCTGCAAATGTACAAAGCTTATATTTTGAATTTAATTCTTCCAAGATATGTCATTTGCTGTTGAGGTATTGATGGGAGCTTTATAAATTACTTATTATAAATATATTTAACTCATAATTTTTTCAATAAAATCTTATTTAAAGTTTCAAACTTTAAAATCACTTAAACTTGTGAATTTGTGCAGGAAGAACAGTGAATTGTGAAATCCTTTAAAATTGTATCTTTGTAATTCATATTGCACCTGTGTAATTTCTGATTGAGAAGACACTGCTGTGTCTGTGTCTGGTTGTGCTTAGGACTCCTTAAATGACCAAGTGTCCATGTTGATAATTACCAAGCTATAGTGCACTGGTCTAAGGGCTGTTGGCAGAATTGTTCTACTTCCTTCCACCACCTGCAAATGCAGAACACAAGAGAGAGCTATAATGAAATAAATAGCAGCTGTTCTTTTCCCTGCTTGATAAGTTAGTCTTATACCAGAAATCTCCATGAGAGTTCAAAGTATTGGAGACAGGAAGATAGGAAGGCGTCATGAGCTGTGTTAACTTGAAATAGTTCATAGAAAGAGTCGTGTGAACAGAAGGGCTGTTGATGACTCAAACCTTGCAATCTGTTTTTGTGGCCCTGAGGGGAAATTGTGGTGCTTCATCTTCCTAGAATAAGGCTGGATACTTTATAGTAATGTTTGGTAACTAAATGCACTGTGTGGATGTTATTAACTTTAGATAACAAAAAAAAAATCAGAGAGATAAGAACTATGTTCTACAGTTCTTAAGAAAAGCAATACTGTCTTGCTTTAAAAACACAGATGCACCTGTTTAAACGAGCTTCACATAGAAATGCAAAGCTGGAGTCTTCCATGAGGTTAAGGTCAAGCTTTATAATCTTTTGATTTTCCCACTGTAATGCAAAAGTTAGTCCTGATCTTCAATAAATCCTGGATTCCTTTTTAATGTAAATATACATGGAAATTGTCTGCATGTGCATATTTAGAATTTCAGACTTGTCAATCAGTATTATAATGATCCCATTCTGAAAACACCAGAAAGTGAAATTAATATTTAAAAGATGTGATCCAGATTCACTGGCCACAAATATAAAACATATCTTCCAGCACTCTGTGTTTTATGCAGCTCAGATTACGCGCTTTATAAAACAAGGACAGGCTCTGAATAATAAATAGTCTGTAGTCCTCCAGTGAAAGCATGGTAATTGATTCTGAGGCTTATAACCTATAGATTGGACTAATATTTTACTGAGAAAAAAAAAAATATACCGGAGAGAGAGCTTCTACAGAGGCTGCTTGTATGTCCCCCTCAGTGCCCAATAAATCTCAAGATCAGTCTCAGCTGAGCTGCATCCACTGAAACCCTGAATTTTTTTACATTCGGAGTCAGGCATATGTAGCTGGAAAAATCTAGCATTTCCTTCTTTTTTTTTTGTTCTCATACAGTTATAGTACTATAATCCCATCCATCAGATTAACCTGTATTTATTTTCTGAGACTCAAGTCGTGCTTCTCCCTTCACTTTTTAAGTCAAAGTTCATGTGACTTGTGGAAAGGAGAAGGGAGCAGGTTTCTGCTGATGATTCAGAACTCAAAAACATGGCTGGGCCAGTTGATAATCCTATATGATTCATACTGTTCTTGCAGGATTTCAAGATCGCTTGCTGTACTTGAAAGGAAGATCAGAGGTTTGGAATGGAAAAGACTTTGAATATTCATTTTAAACATACTGGAATACAGATAGCAAATAATAACCACACCGTCCTTAACTGCAGTCTTGATTTCACAGATCTCTAGTTGCTAATAATCCCGTATTTTTAAAATGTGTTTGATCTTTTGATGCCTAATGGAATGCCCCCACTTGAATCACGTCTGTTATTACTATTTTGCTTGAAATAGACTACACTGATGAGAAATTCATGTCAAAACTAAAAACATCTATATCCTTCAAGGACGGAATTGTCTGTTAAAGACTCATTTGTAGTATGTTCCAAGAATAAGTCTCCTGCTCATTATGCCTACCCTCTTTCCTTATCTCTGCCAGGGATAAATGTTGGCTAGCTCTGTTGGCATGACTGTAGGAAACATAGACCCCAAGAGAAACAGCAATGTACATCACTGCTGTTTGTCCCTCTTTTGAGTTGGAGCTGCATGTGCTATTTCATGTGCTATTCACCAAGGCCAAGGTCTGCATTGCTGCATGAATGTACCATGCTTGGTTGAAATGCCCATTATAGCTGGGGATGTAGTTTGACACTTTGGTTGGTTTGTACAGTAAAAATGCATTGATTTGGCCTTGCTTATGGTCAAGCATACGTTTTTTTATTCAGCGCAACATCATAATAATAAGATAGTTAAAAATAATTGATTCAGTAAAATTAAGAGCAAAAATTCTGGAGAATGTTTTTATTGCAATAAACTTTGCAAAACCTCTTTCTTTAGGGAAATACAAAATATCAGCCCAAGCCAAAATATCTCGTATTATCCTTCTGTAGATAAAAGCACTATTTTTTTCCCCAATATAATAATTCAATTTATTGTGGTAATTTAAATTATTAACATGTAAGGAATTTGGAAGCCTATTTGCCATTCACTGGGTTTTTGTGGTTTGAGCTGTACTTCATTCTCATGCAGAGGATATGCACATGACCATAAAGATAAGCCCTAGCAAGGCATTGTAAGGACAGTTCAGACAACATTGGCTGGGCCACTGCACAGAGGTAAAGCTGATCCTAGGCAAAATTTCTAGGTCTTATTCACACCAAAAATCACTTGATTGTTTGTAGAATCCTGCTAGATAATGATTCAAATGAGCCAACATTAATAAGTGCTAACAGCTGAGAAAAATAAATCTGCAGTTCAAATGGCAGTTGTGACTGCTCTGCTGTTATCAGGGAGTAATGCTGAAGGTCAGTTTACCAACTGGGCTTGGATTTGCCTTCCTGAGAAGGCAGGTGAATACCTTATTTGCACACAGTCACACACAGGTACACTATTTGAAGTAAAATTAAAATAATTGCAAGTAATATTAGAGTTCTAGTAATGCTGCTCATAATAGTTCCATTGGTCTGTAAAGCCAACAGGTGGTCAAGATGTAAAAGAAGTGTTCAAAAAAGATAATGTAGTAGAAAAGCTACACTGATTGTTCTCATCTTCTTTGTACTACGGAAAACACTAGGAGATGCTTCTGCCAGAGCCCTTCTCTATGAGGAACTCCTAAGAACTTCTGTATGAATCCAGTGTGACTCTAGAAAACATTATTATGAATGAAATGCACAAAATTAACAATAACAACTTGACAAGTTCAGCTATTATTCTCTACAGCATTCTAAAGTATCACCTGCAATGGTATGTAACGTCTTGCTTAAACATGATAGGGAACCAGGGGACTGCATGACACCAAGAATGACACCAGTTTCTAAACAAGTTTGCAGGAAGAGCTGAGGCTGCAGCATCAGTACTGGGAAGATTAACAGAAACATGATGTGTTTGGGCTGACTCAGCAGGAAGACCAGCCTTCCAGGCCTTCTGGAGTTCTTTGAAGGGGTCCAGAGCCATAAGGAGAAGGTAGATCTAGCTGATAAAGTCCACCTAGATTTCCAGAAGGTTTCCAACATGCTTCCTAGTCAAAAACTTCTGAAGAAACTAATCAGCCATACCATAGCATGAAAACTAAGAGCTCTTACCTTTTTTGACATGCAGTTAGTTAAAAAAAGAATTGGGAATATATGGTCACTTCCTGTGGTGAATAGGCATAGGCATTATCAGTGAAGTTCTGCAGGGTTTGGTGCTAGAACCATATTCATAAAAGATGCAAAGAAGGGATGAGAAATTACCTGACAAAGTTATGTGTGCTGTGAAGTTATTGAGGTTAGGGATGACTGAAGAAATTGGAGAACATAATGCCATTGAGCAGCTGAGCAAAGAAATAGCAGATGAAATTCTTCACAAATAAATTTTTTAAAAAGGCACATACAAAGAATCACCCTAACTTCACACATTAAATGAAATGGTCTGTCATTACTGCTCAGGAATAAGACCTTCAGATTATGTTCAATAATAGTATGGAAATGTCAGCTCAGTGTTCAACATAGTAAGAAAGGCAAGCTAAAAATTAGCAATTATTGGGAAAGCAATAGAGCAGGAAGTAGCAAAATTTCACCATCCATGCCATTGTACCAGTTTGTGCTGTCTTAAATACACATCTTGAATAGTTTGTGCACGTCTGGTCTTTCCATCTAAAAAAGGATGAAGTAGAAATGGAAAAGTTGCTGAGAACAAAACGAGAATGATCAAAGATATGAAATGATTGCTGTAGAAGGAATGACTAAGTGAACTTCACTCTGCAAAATACATGACTGAAAAAAGTCTGTGAAATCAAGAATGGCATGGAGCGAATGCCAGTGGCTTAAGGAGAGGTAATAGCCATTCTCTTTCTCTTCCAATAGAATAACTAGAAGGGCGCAAGTGAAGCTACAGAAGCCAGGCTCTGAACAAACAAACAAACAAGGTAATTTTTCATGCAACTGGTATTTGCACTGTTGAACCACTTGCTGCAGGAGGATGTGGATGCTGAAAGTTTACATGAGGTCAAGAGGACACCGAACAAGCTCATAAACAATAAATTCACCCAAGTTTGCTAACTACCCAAAAAATATATCTGGCTAAAGTTCTTCAGCTGATAATCTTTGGCAACTGCAGATATAAGTATGAGGAAGGGATGTTACGTATACTTGCTTTTTTTTCCACATACTTTCTTGAGCATCCTCTTTTAGCTTCTGTTAGGGACTGGTTAGTGGAGTAGGCGATCTTCTGCTCTTGCCAAATAAGGCCATTCTTATGCTCATACCAAGTTTTAAACTTCTTATTTTTGGGGAAAAGAGATTTCAACTGCGAGGATTGTTTATTTCTCTCTCTCTCATTTTTTTTATACCAGGTTTTCTGCCTAACAGTCTGTCTAGGCATCTCTTGTGATGGTTAGTGAACCTTATTAAAAGAAATATTAGCTTTAGCTTAAGGAAGTTAAATTTTGAATGTGCTTTTCAGTCACTTTCCCAGACACTGGGGAAAACTGAACAAAGTTCCTGTATTCAACGAAAAAGGGAAGAGACTTATTTGCCTTTACAGTCAGTAACTTAGATAAAGATGAAATTTCCAAAGTCTGCTTTATAGGTGCATCTCTACAAGTGATGAGGAATGTTCACAGCATTCTACAAAAGAAATTAGAATGACTAATATGGTAATTTTATTTTTAAAATTTTTTATTCCATTTGAGTAAAAGTTTTGTTTTAATTAAAAGGCTAAGTGGAACTGGAGTAAAGAAATTCCGTTGATTAATTCTGTGTCATTCTTAGTGTGTTGTGGATTACAGATGAGTTCTGCTCTGAACAAGATGAATGAAAAAGTTCCTAAGAATTGTTTTTTATATATCATAAATGAAAAAATGTGGATTAGCAGAGTTCAACACAGAAATACTCTCTTAATCTCTCCCTTAGCAAAATAAAACACTAATTCCTTGCTGAAATTGAACATAGAATCAAGACCCATAAGTTTCTCCCCAGGTTGATTTGGCTTGGGAAATCAGTGGAGAGAGAGAATTGAAAGTGTGCACATAAATGAGCAGTAAAGTCAGATTCTTAGTGAAAGTAAGGAAACAGCCTTCAGTTTGTTCTTAATAAAACATCATGATGGGTGGATTTTGTCAGGCAAGGAATTTTTTCCACAGAAGATTGAAAGGCATGCCAGGCTAGATCAAATAAAGAATGTAAGTGTCTACAGCAGGATGGCTGAAGTCTTTCAACCCAACATCTCCTGACACCTTACTTAGCCTTCAGTACCTTAAATTCAGCAGATGTCTCAGTGTAACTTTAGAGCCCACTAGAAACACGGCTTTTGGCTCGGGAACATGCCCAAACTGTCCTATTCTTCTGCCTGAGACTGGCCAGAGATTAAAACCTGTGCAGCAGAGCCTGTGGGCTTTCTGATGGACCAGAAAGTATTCCCACCAATCAGAAGCTCTTAAAAAAGCATTCTGCATTTTTAATGCAAATACATTGACCACCTTTGGGGGGTTTTGTTTTAAATAAAAATTAGTGAAAATTGGCATGCATCCCCTTCCAAGAGTCTGATGGTTACAGACACCTTAGAGGAAGAGTCTGAAGTTCTGCCTCCTGCTTAGGGAGCCAAACCCACCTTTCGTCCTTCATGCAGGAGAGCTGAAATCATCGGACTATGGGCAAATGTAAAGTGAGGTTAGTCTTATTCTGTTGGTTGGAATCACTTCACTGTCAATAATGGAAGATCTGGAGAAGAATATGGGTTAGTTCATCTCACTGAGTCCGTCCCTCATTTGAGAAAGGTGGGCCCTGACTTCCAGTCTTGCTTTCAGGCCTGTTTACTTTGTGCCTGTTTAATGTACAAGGTCAAGGAAATAGTGGGAAAAGGAACACGGAAGTCCTTTCAACATACAGAGTACAGAGGTAGGCATCATCTTACCTTTGCCACCTTGACTATGACAGAAAAGTGTAAGCCTTGCTTAATTCACAAATCCTATTAAGATCTCAGGAAAATGGAGGCTTTTCTGAGCCATTTACCTGAGTCTCAGTCATTGGACATGGTCCTCTCTGAAGTATTTCTTTAGGCACACCCCAGGCTGTTGGAAGTTCAATATGTGGATCACTCAGTCTGCTTCTTGGACATGCCTGTTTTTTCACAAGCACTGTGTAAATAGCCTAGATGTCTCAGAAAGACTTGCAGATTCTACTTGGTAGCAAAAGGTTTAGACAAGTGAATACCTGAATTTGTATACCTTTATCATTTGTTCGAACTGCTGTGTTCCCATGCTTTATTGGGACTCTCTATATCGCAGCCTGATCATTTCAAATACACTCTTTTATAAGAATTCTGGGAGATTGCACTGACTGATGTGTTCACACCTGTAAATGGGATCATAGGTACTGTTCAACAAAACTGACAGCGGAAAATTTTTTTTGTATTCCCTGCCCATATTTTGTTTGTAGAAAGCAGATTTCCTTGATGTGCTCCAGAGGCAGCAAATAATTAAACTTCCCTGTACAAATCAGTAGATATTGCCTACTCTGTGATGATTACTTAGGAGACTAAGAGACATTACGCTTCAGCTTAATCCGGAAAACTAGGTCATTGAGGGAAAGAAAATATTTGCAGTTGGATATGGTGTGGAAAGAGAGGTACAGCAGATGTCTGTAGTGGGGCACGATGTAGAAAAAGAGGTGCAGCAGAATTCCCCATTGTAACTGTTATGGTAGTTCCTGGAAACTCTGCATCAATTTTAGCTAGAGGCCACCCAACTGCCCTAATGAGTCAAAGTCTTCCAATCTGAACAGCCCAGGCTGTTCTAATAAGGCATTTTATTTCCTAATGAGTCTTTACTATCAACGTTCTCTTTTCTCCTCGCTCCAGTTTATCAGGGTTGAATTTAATTGCTGTGATCGCTTGAGGGAAAAAAAAAAGAAAAAGATAATTTGATGCATGGAGTTCTAGATTCTATCAGCTAATGGATATTAATGACTTCGTGCTTTTGTAATCAAGCTAATAGTGACCTCAAATCCTGCTAAATATGGCAAAAGCCAGCTGAAACAGAATACTAATAATTTTGCAGGCAAAGTGGAGATTTTCACTTTATGTAGGAATTCCATTTGGGGCCTGTTCATTTTGGTGAATTGTGCTGAAGAATGAGGAAGAACACAGTATTTAAATTAAATAAGAATGGGGTTTTTTTCTGCAACCTCATCTTTTTAAAATATTTCAGTGATTCTTAAGTGGTTTAAAGAGTATGACAAGCTCTACAAAAATATAGTCTTTATAATTCTGACAGCTTCAAATGAAGAAAAAACAGGTCATTCTTAAATTCTAACATCACATAATTTAACCTGTTGTTTCAAGTTACATCCTCTGTACCAGTGAAACTTTGTTTTGTGGGTTTGGAATGAAATTCAGCTCTCCCTAAATACTGTCATTAGACCATAGCCTATTAAAAACCTTCAGTGAAACAGGATTTTCAAGAGAATTTAGTGAGAGGAGTCCACTTATTCCAATTCAGAAGGTCGGTGCCCCTACAGAAACTTCCAGACCACCACTTCAGGAATATCTCTGCTACTTGGTCTCTATAATCATATTTCTGAAGATACCATTCACTTGTACATCTGCTGTACATGCATCCATTTTTTCTGTCTGCAGATCAAAGCATTTATATAGCACAAAAAGGCATACAGTTGGATTTCTGCAGCCCCTTAGTTCCTAGTCAAACAGCTCTTAAGAAAGCCTGACTTTAACTTTGTATTAGTATCCAAATAAGGTTTAAAATCATACACCATTTATCAGTGCTAATTACATTGGTTTGGGATATTCCTGACTTAGTTGAATCCTTTATTATTTGTCTGGTGCTTTAATTATCTTCCTAACTGTGCTTAAAGATAGTCTCAGAGAATGTGTTAAGAAAAATCCCTTCAAAAACACATCTCAAGAAAAAAATAACACACAAAAAATTTAAATAAGGAAAATTAGAAGTTAAAGATGCAAACTTAAATGGAACTAATGGGAATCAGTAATTAATTGAAAGTCAAACTAACGAGAACTGAATAGAGCTTTTTACTTCTAGGAGGTCATGGTTCTGTTTAAGTCCAGATCAGTCATAACTAGCAATGTGATGGCCTATGTAGGAGAAGTGTGTGGTCTTGCTGTGAACAGATGTTGATATTTCGGAAGTCCACACTACAACTGGAACCAATTAATACCATGCTGGAGATCACAGCAAGGCCAGTGACTGAGATAAGCTTGGAGACTAAACTGTCCTCTGACCCAAGAGATGGCTTTGCCAGTGGCAGATGACGTGGTCATCATGAAAAAACTTGTGATCCTCCGTATCAAATGCGTGCTTTGGGTAAACAGAGAAATTCCACATTTTCAGATTTCAGAGGCCTTTGATGACTGTTAGAGTCATTTAAAAATAGGATATGTAAAAATTGTAAACTCCAGTGTCTTTGCCTTGTTTCCATGCAGCAGCCTTGAGGATAATGATTTGCATCTTTATAGTAATGTGGCCAGATCTTGCCAACCCATTTACTTATAAATGTTTATTTGTAATGATGGCAATAGAAGTCCCACAGATACTTTACCTGTCTTTAAATGTATGTTACTTTTTCAAGCCCCTTATCTGTACAAAGAGGTGTAAACTGCAGCACCTTAAAGAGAGATCCCTTTGTACCCAGAGACATGAAAAGCTGAAATTATATGGCTGGAATAGCTGCGCTTTTAGGGAAGAGCTTACAGTCTTGTGATAGATTTCAATGTGAAGAGATTAAGGTGCTTGACTGAATCATTTGTGTACAGTTCCATACAGTGACTTCCAAATTTTGGACCTACTTTGAAAAACAATAGATGTATAGGATACTGTACAGACAATAGTTCATTGTTCATGCTGGCGTGTTAAATTCCAGCTTGCTCACTAGAACCTGAGGTAATTTGTATCACCTTCAGGACAGTGAGGAGATCTTCATCTGTCTCAATTTTATATTTGTGCAGTGAGATGCAGTCTGCCAGTGGAAAGCAGATGTATGACAGAAGAGGGGGTGATTTTCTGTGTTATATTAGGAGTTATGAGTTTCTCCCCACTTAGGGCATTGACTATTTTGAGCAAAGGTAATTACAAATTGCCTATCTCAGAGCTGCAGTATTTCAGAGGCAAGGAGTGACAACTCAGTACAACTGCATTGACTGTCAGAATAGGTTATGCAGTTCTAAACTCTGTGAGACAGCAGATACGAGCAAGTGTAAAGTAAATGTGGAAGATCTTTTAAAGTAGTTAGGAGTATGCTGAAGTGACTTTCTGAAATATCCTTGAACAATCTCAGTTTTGAGAATGGGATACTCAAACCTGTTTGGAAAATAGTGGTCATTGTATGTGAATTATGCTAAAAACCATAAAGTCACTATCCCTGGCATTATTTGATTTCATCTATAAACCTGCAAAACCTTATTTCCTTCTGCTCTGAAATGTTTCTTCAGTCATGAGATTCATCATAGAGTTCTAGCTGTAAGAGATACATTAGGTCCCCAAGCCCCTCTTTTACTCATGGAAGAGTGTTTCTTAGCGTATTCTTTATCTTTTGTTATTTGGACAGTTTGGGGGGACTTTAATTACCTATTGGTGAACATGCTTTGACCGTTCACATAGATAGTGACTGAAGAGGCGTGTAAACCCTGAAATGCAAGAGGTTTGTAGTGCTAATATCGAGGTGTGAATACAGCACTTCCGTTGGTGAACCACCACCGAGGTCCTTGTGTAAAGCCCTGATGATTTGTGCAGCGCTGGCTGATGGTCAGCAGCGGTCTTGGCAAAGTGCTTCAAAAAACAGTGAAACTGTTATACATGTAACCTTTTTAGTGTCCTGTAAGTGAGAAAAGAGAAAGTTCTCAGGCAGCTAATCTTTTTGTTAAGACCTGAACCACATTTACTGTGCAATGTCTTGTTTGAAATACTGTTGGAATTACTTTTCTCTTTATTGTCAAACATTTGTCTGCTGCAGGAGGAACTGGGACAGACACTAATGGACAATCTTATCTTTAGACCTTGCTTTCCGAGCACTATTTTCTTTGTCCATTTGAATCTTCAGACAGAGCAGGGAACCATAACCACAGGAATGCTTGAGCAATTCTTTGATGTAAATCATGACAGTAAAAGCATTTTAAGAATTAATAGGCACAAAAGCATTACTTTTTTTGCATTTAAAGGTTCAACCAAATTTTAAAATGGATTTAGATATCCAATGCAGGTGGGTGCTTTCAGTTGTTATTTCTATTGCAAGCTATCAGGAAGCCTGACAGAAGTCTAAAGCCCCCTTTTCTGAGGGTGTGTATGCAGATGAAGTAAAGGTTTGTAGATCTGTGACCCTGAAGGCTCATCAAATTACAAACCTTGGGTGAAATCAGTGCTACAACAAGCATATAGTCAGAATATGGTATTATAGATAACAGTGTAAAAATAATAGTTCATTTTTAGTGGCAATGGCATGCTTTACCAAAAAACTGATAGCGATGGACATAATGGTACAAGAATGCTGGTTTTATGGTCGGTCCATCTGTAAAACCATCTAATGGAAAAAAAATATTAATTTCGAAACCCTGCAAAATACATTTGAGATGTTGAAGATTGCCATTACCACTTCTCATATCAAATTTTATAACCTTGCTATAAAATACATGCTGGGCTGTTTTACTGAAGTTAGATCTGACACTGTAAATCTGGGTCAGTGCCATACACCTGGCTTTTGCATTATTATAAGCTTCTGAGCTTTGAGATGGAAACCAGCTGAGTATTGTGTTTTAGGGTACATCACTGTTTACATGGTGTATGATTATTCAGTAACTTTTAGTATTTCTTTCTGAGTATTAAATGAAGCCCATGGAGCAATAGAAGTCAGTAACCTAAAACAGTTGTGTCTTACCCAAAGCTCACTGAAATAATTGAAAAAGTTCTTATTGACTTCAGCATGCTTTGAAAGAGTGACTTTTAACTAAACATTGAACAAAACTACTGTTACGGTTACGAGGCTTTTGGTTTGTTGCAGCCAGTTATATAACGAAGGTGGTCTTTGTCTTTTGCTGCAAATTGTTGTGTAGCTTAAGGAAAGAGAGGAGAGATATTTTTTTTAATACTTGGGGTCACTTCAGAAAGATAGCTAAAGACAAGGGTCCTTAAGATTCAGAAATAACATACGGCAGTTGCTGGGGTTAAGCAACAAAATGGGTTTAATTGTACACAGTTAGTCATCTGTTGGGTTACATCCCGTCCTTTCTAACAGACGAGCCAGAGTGAACAATTGGGTGGAAAAGATATAAACAAAGGAGTTAGAGATGACCCTGAGGCGTCCCCATTTATTTGGTGTGTGCATTTTGGATACACATAGATGCTGTTCCCTCTTGCTCGCGTGCATTCATTACACTGTGCTTCATAACATTTGCTCAACTGTGTTGAGGACGTGTTCCAGTGCAAGGATCACAACGTGAAAGGTAACTTTTTTGTCACTTCCAGGTACTAATCTGTCTACAGACGTTACATTAACAGCTACTGTTAGCTGATTTTAATTAGATTTTTCTCTCATTTTGAAAAATAGCATATAAGATCTCAGCAAAGTGAGTGCTGTATATCTTCACCCAGTTTAACTGCAAAGGTGTGGGCTTAAAGCTTACACACAAGTAACAGTCGTTCTGTATTCTGAAAGCCTGTGTTTAAATACTTGGCAGTGAAGAAGAGAGAGCGTACGTATAAGCCTAACAATTTAAAACTCATTCACAAGATTCTTTTCTATTTACAGTGTTTTATGCAGTTTACTGTGTTCTCATTTTCCTTGCTAATACATTCTTCGCTGATGCTTTTCTGAAAATCCCTTGAGGACGTAAGCTTTTATTTACCAGTACTTTATACTGTGTTGTTTTGACCTTTAACCTTGCTTCAGAGATAGTCTGAAGCTGGCAAGAATACCAGCAAATACATAGTATTATTCCAAAGTAGTATTTGATGGCAAAGCTAAGCAGAAATAATGCTCCTGCATGGAGAGGACATTTTCCTGCTCCCTCCTCACCTGCTGCTCCCATTGCTGCTCCAGGCCCCATGCTCTCTTCTCCTGCCTGGGGTCAGCACTGGTGCTTGCCAGACTCTTTGCTCAATTCATTCAGCTTGTCCACCTTTTCAATAATGGTTTCCCTCTAGCTGTCAGGCTGTTTTCTGCTGTATTGAATTATGTTGCTCCAGCAAGTTGAGTGATGGCTATCTAATTTTTGTGAAGGCTGATGGTGGCCAGTGACAGGAGGTGAACAGAACAAGACATCAATTTGTGCTATATCACATAACTTAAGTCTTGATGTTTCCTCGTGCATCTATGCAGTTTAAAAGCCACAGCTTAATTTCCTACATGTAATGTTCATTATTTTCTATATAATCTAATGAAACATGGAGAATTCTCACACACACATGGATATATGATACATTATTTAGCTACCATCTCTTTAATAATTCTTATTTTCATTTTCTGTTTTTAAGTGCATAAATATAGCAACTGAATATTAATTTACGGTGGTTTTGTTGAATGTAGTTATGTTTCTAACAGAAAACACAGAAAGAAAACCTGAAAAAAATCAGTGTTTTAGTAACTTAAAGTAAACTTTCAGCTTGATTGAAAAAAGTGAAAAGAACAGCGTGCTGAGAGTAAATTTCACTTATTGGGGAATCAGAGAATGTACTAAGAGCTTTAATGAGATGTTTTAACCTGCTTCAAACTTCTTGGTCTTGCTGCAGCAGTTAACTCCTGTCAAAGCATACTCTGTAGAGCTGGGACTTCCAACCGTAGCATGCGCACTGCAGGGGCACGCCGGTGCCTTGTCTCCCGAGAAGACTTGGTTTTCTGTACAGATGACGATTATCTCTTCCTAAAGGGATTTTAGCTGTGTCTGAACTGCTAGACAAAGTCTTCTTACAGAAATTCTTTTCACAAAACAGAGATTAGGAATATCTTGAAAATTAGGTCTTAAACAGTGGCTTTTGTCAAAGTCACTACAAAAAGTCAGGATCTAGGAGCTACCCAGCCTGCGGTCGTATAGGTAGCATATAGTACTGAATGTACTGTAGTATTCTTTCCCAGGTAGAGTTTGATGACTGCTGAAATATTTGTGCATAGCAAAATGGTGTTTCTAGGATCCAGCTGAGAAGCAGCTGAGGTAAGAATATCTGTGAGCAGGGCATTTTCTGCTGGGGTGGATTTAGCTAACCTCCGGGAGGTGATACAAAGGGAACTCATGGCTGGAGCTATAGATATTGCTGAGAGCTTAATGTCAGCAAGGAGACCAGAAGTGCTCCTAAATCAGGTCTCAATCGACGAGTTTCACTATGGCCATAAATTCTTCTAAATGTGTTCCCTTTTCCAGTAGTATCTCCTCCGGCTTGCTCAGCTGATCTTCCCGTGCAGTGGAGCATGTTTGAAACAATGGCATGACTCACAGTTAATATAACTCTGGGCCCTATTGCTGGTACTTCTGTTCGTATTATGTGACCAGTGCACCTAGATATATGCCTTAATGTAAGCCCTTTAAGTTGGCAAATGATTCAGTTTGGATATTTGTTTATTTTAAGACTTACTTTCCCCACCCTTCAGAAGAGTCTAAAACATTTTGATTTTCAGATTCTTCCATTTTATAAAGTAAATCACATACGTTCCTTGTCTGAAGTTCCTGGCTTTGTATTCTACTCTTGCAACTTTTCTAAAGAGAGCCTGTTATATGTGTTTAGATGATTGCATCCAAAGACAGACATTGAGAAGGAAGAAGTTATCAGTTTATATAATTTGTAAATAACTATAGTGAATTCAATGTCTCAAGATGAATCTTTTCCATATCATTTTATCTCAGTTTTTTAATCTGTTTTGAATGTTTGTAACTATTTTTTTTTGCTTGGGATGCTGTATTTAACAGAATATGCAGAGGATTTTGTACTTGCACATTTCTTTCAACATTGTATATGAAAACTGGAGCAACGCACAAGTCCTATCTCTGAGCTCATTTGGATATAGAGATAATTTAATGGCTAAGGAATCCAACTTTGGAAATTAGTAATAAGCAGTTATTTGTGTATTTTAAAAACATGCCAGAGTATTTGTTCAAATAGAATTATGAAGCACAGATTCCTTTTACTTGTGCAGAATAAAAAGCAATGTCATTTGAGCACTTCAGATACTGTAGAAAAAGCCGACAATGAGTCTTTCTAATCTAAAACAGTATTCCTTATGTTAACACTTCCTCCAGCTTTCGATCAGTTGTAGTCCTATGTTGTTAGTTCCCTTTCTTACTCTTACATAATATCTACAGTTGTTGTCATCAAAATATGAATTTAATCCCGTGCAGGTAAATTAAAACTGCATGTCAAAACCTGCAGGCTACCTCTTCTTCTTCCCCTTTTGTGATTTCCTTGGGATAAATATTTGCCTTTCTTCCTTTTCTCCTAGATACTTATTATAGACAGTAAGATACAATTACAGTATATATTGCACTTCATGAGGTATACATTAATTTATGAGAACTTTCTAATGAACATCTAAGCATCAGCAGGTATTAATTAATTATCATATTATTTTTGAAACAATTAACTGTGTGCTAGGTGACTGCATGGAAAATTTTATTGGTTGAGCCCCAAAGGATTAATACTGTCTGAAAGTGTAAAGGTTAAGAAAGGACAATGCGAAAGCAATAGAGTGATTCTGGTGACTCATTTATGTCTTAAATCACCTTAAACCTAAAAATACTGAATATTTAATACAACACTGCATGTCTAGCATCCAGTGAATAAAAATTATAAGGAAGAATTAGTGCATTGAGATATGTGCAATTTTCAATAATGGATAAGACTGAAAGTAATGTTTTCTTGACAGATTTTCTTCATCAGGTCCCTATATCTAATGCTGTCCCAAAGTGTCCACTTATGCATATTGTATTTGTGGAGATAAAAAAAAAAAGTCAAACATCTAAAAACAGTTTGTTTTTTTTAAATTTGCCTTTTCCATTAAGATTAATTTTCAGTTACTAATATAAATTATACAGCTACTGTTATACAACTGTTGAGAATTATATAGGAGCTGCTCTGCTCAAATCATAACAGGTCATTGGCTGCTTCCAGTTACATCACCGTAAACATGAAGCAAAGATTTTAAGGAGTTATCCTCAGCTGTAAAACTGTGTACCTGCAGAATGCAGTCTTTTATTTTGAAAAGTCATGAACGAGGACTGACATTGTATATGATCTCCTTAAAACAGTTACCCACAAAAGGACAATGAAAACAAATTTCATTCAGGAAATACACAGTCCCTTTTTTTCTGAGCAAATACAGCATTTAATTGACTTCCATATGGTTTTGTGGTTCCCCCTCCCCCCCTTACTTTCATATAAAAGAAGACGGCTTTTATGGAATTTCCGTTTTTATTGCTGTACTTTAAAAAAAATGTAAAGCGGTTATTACGAAGGAAAAGCGTAACGGGAAAAGAGATCCGAATACTCTGAGCCTGAGTATGGCTGCATCTGTTTGAACAAAAACAAACCCCAAACCTTCCTGTGCCTGCAGTCTCATGCCTGCTGTAGCCTGAGCATTGTTTAAACTCCGAGGTTACTGTACTGTAAAACAAATGATACCAATGAAATGACAGCATATTTTTCACTGAAAAAATTGCTCACCCACTGTTGCTAGAATCTCCCAATCGCTTGTAAGTCAGTTAAAGGCACAGAGTAGCTAACGGTGCGTTAGGGTCCTGGCAGGCTTCATGTCAGCTGACAAATGGCTTCAGTGACTTCTCCAGTAATAAGCAAATTCCTCTAATGTATTTCTTGGGCTTTGCTAATGGTTATTTTTCCCCCTCTTGTGCTTTCAAGAGAGTTCAAAGTGTATGCTTGCCCAGCTCTGCTTCAATTTCCAATCTTCATTCAGTTTCCTTAAGGGTGACTTTTTTTTTCCCCTCAGGCAAATTTGTTCATCTGAAGTTCCCACACAGCCTATTACGACAGTTTTCCTTGTCCATAATAAGGTTATTTACTCCAGGTAGTTTTTGATGCCGCAGGTAAACTGCATTCACAGAAAAATCAGAATTTGTGGTGCCTTTCATATCCCGGTAGAGGACTGGAGAACACTTTTTTTCTGGATGTTTTCTTTAAGAATAGATATGCATGAAATACTTTTGGGAAAGGAGCCTTTCTCAGAAGGCTACTTTACTTCGGCAATCATTTCATTTATAGGCCTATTTTATAGTTGTTTGAGAAACTTGAAGAAGCCCTATTTTTAGAATATGGGTTGTGGTCTGCTGGGACCAAGAGAAAATTATAACTTGTATTTTGGATGGAAAAAATCAACCCACCCTACATGCTATATGCTTAAAATCTAATGAGTAAAATACCCTTGCTGAACTATGGATTATGCTTTGGGACCATATCACTCGATTTCTGAATGCCACAAGTGTCCATGCAACAGACCCCATAGCAAAGACGGGTGCAGTTACTCCCTGCTCGGGGGCCTGGGCTGGGACATGCCCTGAGCCTGTCCAGCAGCTGCTGGGTGCTTCTATCCCAGCTGGCTTCCGACTCAGGTGTTTCTCTATTATTATTTCTCCTTCCATCCAGCTAATTAGCATGTTGGACCATTAGTATATTGTGGATTTTAGTCCCGATTCTGTTTCTTTTTCAGGCAGAGGTTTTATAACTGTAGACAGATGATGCATACGCTGCAGTTAATAGGTCCTGGAGGAGATAGATCTGATCATGTAGGCTCCCTGAGGGTCTGCGCACAACTGTCCTAGGGTGCGATGAGGGGTCTCTGGGAGGCCACTGTCACTGACTTTATGGCTTAGAGATATCCACCCTTTAAAGTAGACTGCAGAAAGGAGACATGCACTCCATAATCTGTCTCTTTGTTTCCAGTGAGGAGGTAGTAGTCACAGCCCACATACATACCATAAAATCTCCAAAGAGAAATAAAGCTCAGGTAAAGATGGTGAGCAAGTTTACAAAGTGATTTAGACACCTAGCATCTAGGGCTGAATGAAATTCAGTGGCAATCTCCCAGATATATTGAAAGACGTGAATCATCTCTGTCCATCACAAGGCTCATTTTCAGTTGTTTAGAGGTCTGTCAACTTTACTTGACAGACACACTTTTAAGGCAGGTGTTGGCTTTAAGCAGAAATTTTAGAAGAATATCAATACAATTATGTTTCATTTATTTCCAAGAATGAAGACGAAATGGTGACAGGCACTACTGTGCTGGATAAAATGAAAAGACTCGTGACTTGTTTCACTAAGAAGATGAGATGACTCGATTTTGGAATAGAATTTGGCAAGGGAATGCTAGAGGGTCAGGAAAGTGCTTTTGACTTCCTCCCTGTGAAAAATCTTCTGAAATTTGAACAGGATTTGAGTGTTGGAAAGCCTCAGTTCACACAAGCTTAGCACAGACGTCGAGCTTAGAAAATAAACCACCCATAATTCTACTTGTACTGAACATGCTCTGGTCCGTGGCCTTGTTTTTCCCAGCAATCAGAAATCACATTGGTACTGGGCATGGGCACTGAGAAAGTGAAAGCTCTGCCCTGAGCAACAGGCTTTATCTTCTTCAGGCCTGGGTGGCATATGGGGGAAGCAGCATCAGTGAAATAATGAAGAGGTAGTAGTTTAGAGCTGTGCTGAGGAGAGAAACTAGAAGGAAACTGAGGTCGGGAGAAAGCTGGGGCTAAAGAAACAGGTAAAGTGAGGAAAGGAACAGGTGTGGCCTGGAAACATAGATGAGAAGGCAGAGGAGGTGCCACAGGTGAGAATCAGGATCTGATGTTGATCTTAGACCTTTACAGTAGGGCCATGCCAGGGGTGGAAAAGGAAGCAGTCAAAACTAAGCATTGGGAACCCTGCTTTAGTAGAACAAACGTCCTCTGAGCTTATGATATTTGGGTAAGTTAAGACATTGCTAAGAATCTTTATTATTGAACTGGAGACTGAACTATAGAAAATAAGAAGGCAAAGTGAGGCACAGAAGATTGTGTTGGCATTATCTGTAGCTCCCCTTGGTGCCCCTGGCCGCTGTCACCAAGCTCCAAATCATCTTGTCACCACAGGACTTGAAAGCCTCTCAGTTAGCTGAATTGGCACTGCTGGTCCTGGGGGTTGCTCCTCCCTACCTCTCCAACAAGGTACCCCTCCTTATACAGGCAGCAGACTTTCTCCACTCAGGTGATAAGACTATCCTGCAATCAAACAGAAACCTCCAGTATATTTTTCTGAACATGTGATTGAAGTCCTTGCTAGTCTTTGTAGGATTCTTCTTAGTCATGTCGCTTTTAAAATATGTGAGGGAAAAGTCTGGAAATTGTAGTGCAATTTATACAAAATTCACTGTACAGATAATTTTTCAGTGGCTTCAGGCACAGAGTCTTGACACCATTTCCTAATTAAATATGAATCTGGTGCACCCAGCTGTTTCTCTATTAACACACTAAATAATCCAATGCTTCATTAAGTTTGGTCACACATCCGCAGAGCTCAAAACATCATAAAAGTTTTCCCCTTTGTATAGTAATTGCCTTCACTTGTGAATGGTCAGCACATCCGGCTATAGAGACCAATGTCTGGTGCTCTTTCTTTATTACCGTGCTGTATTATAGATGTGTTTTATTTTCCCCTCAGAAAAGATACGTATTGATTTTCCACAGCAGTGTATTTTGACTACTGCATTTAATTTTGTGACTGAGTTGTGAATAATTTGCCTTGCAGTTAACCTCACTGACTGTGTGAGTACTGCAAACATTTTCTTTTGTAAACTGTGCATTTGCAAAGGATCTTGAGGCCCCTGTTTGGGTTCATTTGGATCTGCACGTAGAGACTAGTGATTCAGAAGAGTGTTAAAAACAGAGTAGCTCTCAGAGCTCTCCCTCTGCATAAAACACCACTGGGACTATATCTTGTAAGCAAAGGGGAGGAGCTGCAGAAAAATAAAAGCTCCCTTATGGCTATTTAAATCACAGTTTTTTGCCCTATTCTTCCTTTACTCCCTGAATGCCCTTTTCTCCTGTTTGGTGCCTACCACTTGCTGAAGAGTGAGTGGGATTAATTTTTCTCATTGTTTTGCACTTTTACTCTTCTGCTCTTTACACACACACATTCCTCTCACTTGGTTGCCTGGGGGGCTCACCCTCACTTCTGGGCTCAGTAGAGCTGCTCTACCTGCTGAAGAAGAGGATCCAGCTTCTTGCTGTCTCACAGTTTTCTGGCTACTGGCAGAAAGTCAAAATAACAGTTACAGTGTGTCTCTGCTTAATTCAGAAATGTGGAAGAGCTGCAAGGATGAACAGCTGTGTTGGAGGGAGGGAAGGGACATGCTTTAAAAGACAAACTGGTGGAAGAATTTAGCTCTTTCTGAAACAGTTCATTTCAGGCAGCCGTTCTCCAGGCAATATGAGCTTTCTCCTTCACAAAAAAAAAAGAAATCATCTTAATAATTCATTTGAGAAAGAAAGAGTTTATGGGCTTTTTTTTTTTCATGTTGTTCAACAGCTTCAGTGGCGATTTCTCAGATGCTGTACCAGCTGCTGTTTTGGATCTAGGCTAGACAGAAGAGCAGAATTTTCTCAGAGCACAGCACCTTCAGAAATTTCTGTTTTCAGGAGCCTTGCTGTTTAAAAAGCAGTGCAGTTGTTTTCCTCGTGCCTTTTCCTCCTTGCCTTTGTGGCATTGGCTCAGTGGTGTTCAGCAGAATTCCAGCATGTTAATGTTTGGTGACAGATTATAAAAATAATATATATTTTTAATTAGATAACATACTGATGTTAATCAATTCCCTTTCTGGCTTCAGTTGCCAGTATTTAAAAATAATAATTAAACTATGTTAAGTGCCAAGCCACTCATGACATGAGAGTTTGAATGAGTGAAATTTCAAAAGATGATGAGCATCGTTGGAAAGACTCTGGGCAGTCCTTCTCAAGAGGACAAAATAGCATTTAAATATAGTGGAAAAATAAATGAAAAGAAGTGAGACAAAACATGAATGAGGTTTCGCAGATCAGATGAGAAGATTAATGTGCTAAAATATACATGGTAACTATTCCTAGGAGGAATAGAAAAAAGAGTAAGTAGAATAGTCTTAGGTAGAAATATATTACGCATGTGAGTGCCAACAAAATAGGTATGAACTAGTTTCCTTCAAATCTCAACATGGAGCAAGAAGACGATTTTTTGGACTGTGTAGGAAATAAGATGTCATCAGTTTTGAGTTTTCTTGTATTTATTTTAGCCCTAGAAACTGTCTTTTAAGCAGGCCAAATAAGCTATAGGGTCTTGATTAAGCCTGCGTGACTAGAGTGTTACAACATGTTGAATATGATGCCTAAAGTAAGCCTGATGTTGACTGTGCTGATGACGTGCATGTTGTCTACTATAGTGACCTATATCACTGCCCTGTCCATGCCTAAACTGTGCTGCTCTCGGCAAGGTAGAGACCCTGTTCCAGTGACCTGACTCAGTACTCCCACATCTTGCTGCGCTTTGCTATATGGATTAGTAATTGAACGCCAGACAAGCATGCAAACACCATGGCTGGAGGCCAGGGTTCATTCCCCGAGGGATAGTACCTACACCCCTCAAGAGTATCTCCAGGGAAATACAGTTTAAGTGTACCTGCACTTACAGAAGGGATGTGTCTGGAGTTCTCCTAAATATGTCTTTTTCTATCCACTCGCAATGTTCTCTCCTGTAGCTAGGTCGTCTACTATCTAAAGCAAGAAATACCTTTTATTCACTATATATATAGCTTCATGGAGGATCCTGGAGTATACTGGGGCTCCTTGATGTCTTTAGTACTTTAATTAGTAACATACATGGTAATTTCTTTAGCTGCTTCTAGAGTATTTTGGGATCTGTGGGATGGGGGAGTGCTAAAGTTTAAATCATTACAGCTGCTGCTGTTTCTGTAATGTATTTCAGAGGCAGTGTGGAAGTTGAAATCCTCTAGTTGTTTCTTCTCATTAGTGGTGCTGCACTGGCTCTAAGAGCCATTTGGAGAAAGTAACAGGTGCCAAAAGAAAGGACTTGCTGGTGTAATTGCAGAGACTGGGCAGGCTACTGGGAGGCAGAGGTAATTTTTTGTGTAAATTCCAGATGTCAGAAAAGCATAAAATTTCATGAACCATTTTCCTTCCACTTGCTAAGCTAGGATGGCTTGGACTGTCCCCTGTTCTTCTTACAGGAGACATAATACTGAACTTTTAATTTCTTCAGCTTTTTGGAAATCTTGGTTGGCCCTGCTGTGTGATAAGAAAGGAATCTGAAGCTCATGTAAGATCGTATAAAGTGGCAGAGTAGAAATAATGTAATCAGCATGAAATGGGTTTTCTGCCACTTTGTTTTTACAGAAATTCTAGTATAGGTTCTTGAGATTTTTTTTGTTGGAAACAGGGTGCTACAATTACCTGAATGCTCTGAGCTTTCCACAGACATCATTTGCCATGCAGGCTCCCGCCCCAGCACCACTCCTTATTCTGTCAGCCTTGCCTCCATTCATCTGATGGGTGTTGTCTGAGATGAGCTTGCAAGCACCTCACATTAGAGCTTGTGCTTTCCTTTGCCTTCAGCTTCCGTGCAATTAAAATGAAAGACTTGCCTCAATGATAAAAAGGTGCAGGCTGTTCTTGGGAAAGCATGGACAAGCTGGGTAGGTTCAAATGGTTCCCCAGGTTTCCAAGCAGAGGACGTGGTTCCTGCGCTTAAATCCAAGCTGTCGTCCTGCCAAGGCAAAGTGCTGTTAGTGATAAGAAGGGCTCAAGAGCTTTTGTAGCAGCTGCTGATGGAGCCCTGTTGTTCGGCTGTGTGAGGAGCCCCTTTCCAGTCAGGAATTGACTGATGCAGTGTGGAGGCTTTAGGGGAAAATAGCCGATGAGAGGCAGAATAGACTAAAAGCATACACAGCATGTTAGTTTGCTCCAGCCAACATCCGGCCTGCTTTGAGAGGTGTTTGAACGTTGCCATTGCATGAAACAGGGCTAATTTTTTCATCAAAAACACAGTCCTGGCATAGTGGCCTATTTTCCTGTCCTCCTCCTGATTTGTTTTCTTACTGAACTGTGAAGCTGATGGTGTGGCTGGGACAAGATTCGCAGTTCCACTTCTCCCTGGTTCGTTTCTGTCCAGCTGTTGCTTCCCTTCCCCATGTACACATGTTAGGTTTTTCTTTTCAGTTTTGGTTAATGTATTTTGTAAAGGATTTTTTCCCCTAAATTGGTGGGTATTTGATGATACTACACTTTCATGAGTCTAAGGTAAGTGAATGTTAGATGTATAATATAATCCTGGTATTTCTAGAGCAGGATTTTCAGCTCAGTCTTTGCTGCAGTTCTTTGGATTTCCATCATATTTTGAGAGAATAAAAAAAAACTTGTTCACGTGTTATTATTTGTGCAGCAGATGTTTCCTCATACCCAGTAAAAATAAAATTATCATTTTTCTGTATATGAATATGCTATGATATTTGGGCCCTTCAAGTTGCATGCCCTATCTACTTTGGTAACAAGTTAAACAGGTAGAGCCGTGACCAAGCTCAAAGACTGAGGAGGGACTTTTAGTTGGTAGACCAACTAGTCAGTCAGCAGGTTTTTCTCCCAGTTTTTTGCCAGAATTTTTCCTTGGAAAACATTTCAAAATGTTTATGCCTCTCCTTCGCTCTTGCTTGTTTGTTTCATTGTTGACAATATATTTTTGTTAGTTTTGGTTTTCATCTCCCTGTCTGCAGCACTTCCCTTTAGGAGTTGGAAATTTTCATCATTTCCTAATATTGTGCCATTTGCATGATCAGTGTAAAAGTTCAGGTATGGAGTACTCAATATGTAGGAAAGCAGAACTGAATTTCAGTCCTCTGTATAATTGTTAGTGGATTATGCATTCCAATGTAGTAAACATAAAGTTTCAGTCTACCATTGATGATGCTTTCTGGCATAGGGAAGGATTAATTTAAAATTAATTCATAAAAGGTCACTGGCTGGCAGAATAGCCAGTAAACAGTCATACATTTCTGCAGAGACTTGCTGATTTTCGTATGACGAATGGAATAGCATCACAGTAACAAGCAACACAGAAAAGACAAAGTAGACTGGGGTCTACCTCTGTCTAATGGCAAAACATCATTCCCTGTTTGCTGGGTAGGTTGGGAGAAACTGCACATTTACTGTAAGCTAGTAAAGATTTTGAAACAGAAAACTTCAAAAAGCAAAATTTTTACTGATCATCATAGTGGTTTACTTGTTTTGCTGTTAAAAATATAACAAGACTGTTGAATTCTTATTATCAATATGCACATGTGAAACATGTTTCTTATTATATATGCTCTATATGATACTTCAGAATCAGAGATAAATCGGTTTATTCTACAATGGTCCTTTCAAGGTGGAAGACTGATTTCTTAATTGTCATTCAAAAGGCAGAAGCTGAGAAAGCAGTCCTGACCTGGTTTGGGGCAGTTTTCCCTTTCTCTGGCTGCTCTGCATTCATATTGACTTTTTCCAATCAGAGAAGCAGGTGCTCTGCTAAATTTTAACACCATCTTTAATGAGATTCTGGCTTACAGTATGTCCTGGGAGGTTTGTCAGTAGACATATTAATATGCCATTTAGGTACTTTTATTAATCCTTTTATTCTTATGGAACAGAGTTGATTATCTCATTTTATACTGGCTTCTGGTCTGATGCAAAAAGGGATGTTACATATGGAAAACAAAATAGATTTTTTTAATAGGATGTCTTGGGTTGTATTCTGGATTGTTCAAATTGCAATGGCAAATATATGCTGTAGGCTAAAGGCACCTATTTAGAATATGCTATGTCTCTGAGCTGGTTGTGGATGCCCCATATTATGTTTACATAAAACTTCTCTTGAAAGAGTCCCTTTAGAGTTAATACAGTTTTGTAACCATCTGTGGCTTTGAAGTGCAAAATGACTTGACCAAAAATGCTCTTGAAGAAACAGTGAATGAGGGTGTGGGGGCAGTCAGGAGAACAAGAGTCCAGCAGCAAGTGGAATTGCTGTGGTTCAGAGGATGCCACTGTTTTGAAAAGGAAGTTGAGGGTAGAAGAAGAGTTACAGCTGCACGTCACTAGAAGTCAGCATATGTCAGTAAGTTATCTCTTTGGTGTGTCTTGAGATAATAGCACCTTTCTTTCCCTCAATCTGAAACACTTCAGTTGTCAGTGTAAGTGGATGTCAACATAGCGTACTTCTTGGCTGTGACAGATCTGATGTAGTCCTTACCTCATGTGACACGCTCTGCAATTGAAAATATATATGGAGTCCAGATTTTACCATATAAACCTTTCCAGATTCTTTCTGCCAAAAATCCAAGCCAAGAAAGTACACCACTCCCATAATACTCTAAGATGCCACTTAGTAGTGGCTTTTATCATACTCCTTCCAATTTTCACTCTCATTTAGGCATTTGAGTGACTCTTTCTAGAAGCAACCACAAATTGTATGTAGTTTCCTTGTACACAGTATAACAAACAAATGCACAGCAAGAACCCTGCGGTTCCTGTTTGTCTACAAAGGTAGTAATTTTTACATGCTCGTAGGAGGTTTCCCTTGTGTAAATAAAATGTGTGCCTAGAAACAAATGTCCTAGGAAACCAGCCTGGGAAAGTTTCTTTCAGTAAATTATTGATTTGTTAAAAAAGTTGGCATCGATATTTGAATGGATCACAGCTAATTGCACAGATATTTCCCTTCCATTTATATCACTGAGGATTTACATTAAAATAAAGCTTACCAGCATTTTAGATATGTATGCGTGCACTGAAACTGGAAACACTGCATCAAAGCATGACCCTTTCCCCAAATATGTGCCCCCAGCGCTGCACTCTAAAGGTTGCATTATTGTATAATCAGATGAATAATGATATATGCAGTTTAGGTCAGACTTGGCAGGACCCAGAGCAGTACTAGCACCAGATAAGACGGTTGTCACTCAGTGAGGGCCCTGGGGAGGGCAGGGCTGTTGACCCTGGAGCACCATGACTGCTGGTAGGTGAGCTAGAGCCGTTAGAACTGGGGGTTGCCTGCAGTCCCATCGTTCGTGAGAACTACAGGATGCTTTAGGCAGCTGGCACAAGGTGGAGCAGTTTTAAGGCTACATTAATTCATGCCAAAATATTGGCCTGATACAGAGCTGGCTCAGGATCAGAGGAGAATGAAAGCAATTTATTGTGTTCATCTGTATGTGCTCCGTGTATGTCACATAAATGTACTAATACTGCTTGACATGTTTAGACTTTTATATTGAAAGGATGGATAGCTCTAGAGTAATTTAATGCTGTTACTTTATTTCTCATATTTAGTTTTTTATTTCCATAGATGGAATAAACTGGTCTTGATAGAAGCGGTTCACTGCATTTCTATGCTCTCTCAGGTTAACACTGATGACAATGTGCTGTTAGACTTTTGCTGCAGTGTGGTGGTGTTTTGGCTGTAAAATTCAATCTCAGTGTTTCCCAAAATGTCATCTAAGTTTAATGCATGCCTATAATAAATTATACGTAGAATAGGAGTAGCCTGGTTGTGTTTGTTCAGAACTGAAAGCAGTTAGATTTGTCCAAAAGCCTAAAATAGAAATGGCAAATTGGACCTTTGCAGTCACATCTGGAAACTTGAATAGGATGTTTTAGCTTTCATAAAGCTGTGGTGTAAAGACATATTTAGCACCTCAGAATGGGACCCGGATCATGAAAAACACCTTCTGTTGAGCCTTATTATGAATAACAAGTTTTTATATCTGTCTACAGAATAGTAAGTTTTTTTTATCCTCAGTATTGAAATAATTTTAAATATTGGCTTCATATTGCATCATATTGATGTATTTCAAATTCTATTCCAGTGCCTTTGCTAATTTTAAAACAGAAAGTTTAAAAAAAGAGCTGAGTTGGTGCATAGACGAATTGGTATCTCTTTGATATTTAGTACAGATGAGTGCATGTGTTGCATGCATTTGTTATCTTGCCTTTCTGACAAGATGCAGTAATACTGAATAGGGTTAGGTAGCTGACAAGGAACATGTGAGCAGTAACGTACTTGAGGCCAGAGTGCTGGGGTGTGAGAATAACAGGGACCTATTGCCATCAGGGAGAGAGGGGGTTACTTAAACATTGAATTATTAGGCATCTAGTTAGATGTGTACTCATTCTCAGTTTGCTCACCTCCATATCACCTCCTTCAGTGTAATAAGCCTCCAAACAGAGGTTTTGCCAGATTATGAAATCCTATTCTCAGCAACTCTTCCTGTATTTTTACTTCTAGCCTTCATTTCCTGCTAAGTATGTGTACACTTATTTGAATGTGTGACCAGCTTGTTTATACCAATATATGTGCCAAGCCTGGGATGCTTTTTGATTGTGAAGCTAGAAAAACAAAAAACAAGACAGTGGGATATGGATGTTTAGGAAATCAGTGTGTCCCTCCTGGAACAGCTGTGTTTCTGCAAGCTCCTGCTTTGCAAATTCCTGCTGTCCTTCTGCAGGAACAATTCAGTTCAGAACAGGGGTGCTCCATTCAATCTTGCCCCAGTAGAAATCAACAGAAATATTTGCAAAGATTTCTTGATAAGTGAAACTGTGAGGAACGGGATCTGCTGTGCACTGTTTCTTTCTATGGACCCTCCTATTCCACTTACAAATATTTATCCAGATGCCTCCAGAGTCAATCAGAGTCAAAGTCTGAGTTTAAAGACAGTTATGCACTACAGGTGGGATTATTCTCATTAATTACTGTCCTTTAAAAATTAGGAATTTAAACTAGTCCTCTAGGTTGCTTTTGTGGTTATTGAAAGGCATCTTTAGAGAGTAATTAGTTCTTCTTCTATTAGGCTCCTGCATGGGTTAAACCACTTCATAGTTCAGAAGGATCTGGACAGGCTGGATCGATGGTCCAAGGCAAATTATATGAGTTTCAGCAAGGCCAAATGCCGGGTCCTGCACTTCAGTCACAACAACCCCATGCAACGCTACAGACTTGGGGAGGAGTGGCTGGAAAGCTGCCCAGTGGAAAAGGACCTTGGGGTGCTGGTCGACAGCCGGCTGAACATGAGCCAGCAGTGTGCCCAGGTGGACAAGGCGGCCAGCGGCATCCTGGCTTCTAGCAGGAACAGTGTGGCCAGCAGGAGCAGGGAGGTGATCGTGCCACTGTACTCAGCACTGGTGAGGCTGCACCTTGAGTCCTGTGTTCAGTTTTGGGCCCCTCACTACAAGCAGGACATTGAGGTGCTGGAGCGTGTCCAGAGAAGGGCAACGAGGCTGGTGAGGGGTCTAGAGAACAAGTCTTATGAGAAGCGCCTGAGGGAGCTGGGGCTGTTTAGTCTGGAAAAGAGGAGGCTGAGGGGGCATCTTATTGCTCTCTACAGCGACCTGAAAGGAGGTTGTAGTGAGGCAGGTGTTGGTCTCTTCTCCCAAGTAACTAGTGATAGGATGAGAGGCAATGGCCTCAAGTTGCATTAGGGGAGGTTTAGATTAGATATTAGGAAAAATTCCTTTACTGAAAGAGTGGTCAGGGATTGGAATAGGCTGCCCAGGGAGATGGTTGAGTCCCCATACTTGGAGGCATTCAAAAAACGTGTAGATGTGGCACTTGGGGACATGGTTTATTAGGCACGGTGGTATGGGGTTGACAGTTGGACTTGATGAACTTAGAGGTCTTTTCCAATCTTAATGATTCTATGCTTCTATGATAGTTACCTGTTTCTCTGGGTATGGACTGTTGACGGAGCCTAGATGCTCGCTTTAGGCTGGATGCCTGCATTTTGGATGAAATGATCTTGTCCCTAAATACTACTAGCTTTAAATGATCAACCGTATTTCTTTGCATACCAGATAAACTGGTATGGAATATGCATATATAAATGGCATATGTGTATATAAATAAATGTGCAAAATTCAGAAACATTGCACCATAGTTATGCAAGTTATGTATTCTTTGATATATCCCGTTGCAATTAGTGGTGTGTTGATTGATCTGAGCTACTTGGCTATCGGAGCAGCAGAAGGCACAAGAGGACTGAACTGGGAATATGTGTCATTGCTGGACGCAGCCCTGCTTTTCCAGCATGATGTGTGGGTGGGAGGTGACATCCCTTCCCCACCACGGTTACTCACGGCCCATCCTGCACCTCAGCGCTTCCCGAGTCACCTCACAGCCTTGGTGCCAACCCCTGTCCCAAGAGCTCCCTTCCCAGCTTTCACTGTGCTCCTGGGAGTGCAGGGGTTCATCCGCATGCCTTGAACCGATTTTGATGCCTGGCAAAGATGACAGGGAATGATGGGAAAGCAGCTGATACCGCCTAATTCCACATGAAAAGGGGTTAGGGCAGCACAAAGTTTTGAATGGCATTAGTAAAACCATTGATCCAATGTAGAAACAAGTCAGCTTTTTAAGTATCTGCAGACGAGACAGGGCATCAGATACTCATTAGTACCATAAGCTTACAATAAGCTGTGATGAACACTTCCATTTGTGCAGCAGTGCCAAAGGGAGATGTGGTTGGTTTGTTTAGTTGTTTGTTTGTTTGTTTAGCTTCAGGCCCTAGTTCTTACCCTAAATGCAAAAATCCTTCTGTTTATACGTTGTCTTCAGTGGAGCTATTTCTGATTTCTTGTGGTGCAGGTAGGAGGAGGCCAAAACCCAGAAATGTTAATGACAGATCCAACTGAAAACAGATGAATGTGTTTTAACTGCTTTGTGAGGAGAATATTACTTGTTTTTTGTATCAGTATAGGCTGCAGTTGGACATTCTTGATGGAATTGAAGAGGATCTTGCCTGTGCTTGGTGTGGTGACATTGGGTGTTCTGCTGGTAAATGGACTTACTGAAGTATATTACTAACCCTTTTGCTTGAACAGCTAGTAAAAATTTTAGATCTTAATAGATTATTCCCAGCAGAAGGAAGAAAATGAGGAATTTTGAATACCATTTTCTGCCTTACGTGAACTTAGCACACCCTTCTATCTTAAAAGAAAAAAGACAAATAATCTGGGGCAATATCCTTGCCCATATCCTGGGATTGTTTCAGCCATAACCTTAACATGAAATGTTTATGTATTCTGCACATTGATACTATTCAGGTTATTCTGTGATTTTTGTTTTTCTGCAGTGGCTTTTCTGTTCCTGAGTTTTGTCTCTGGTTCTTGTAGTCAGGTCTTTTTTCGTTTTTCTTTGTCCATCATCTCAGCCAAAACAATTTTAACAAAGTCATTCTGCCAAACTTCTTTGAGTCTCTGAAAGCCCTTGCATTTGCCTGTGCTCCAAGCAAAACTGTATGCTTAGCTGTCTCTTAGAGGTGTACCTTGTCTCTTAATTTAGAGATGTCTTCAGAGACATATCTTAAGAGATATCAACCTTCTCTCTTAAGGGAAAAAGCAGTAATAAAAACTTTGATACAAGGATCTTTGATGGAAGGATATTTTCTTTCCTAGTTGTTTTCTTTCTTAGTCCTCAGTATTTGTTACCATATGAAATACTCCGTCCTTGTGTTAGGATTTACAACACATCATGCAGAAGACCTGCGTGAATCAGTGGACTGCTTTTTAAGGCATCTGTGAAAACTAGTTGAAAAAATGCTTACTCTAAGTAGGCTTACATTACTATACAGAATACAAAACAGTTCTACAGGAAGATGTTTTGATGTCAGCAACGTGCTTGAGAGCCACTCTAATCCTGGCTTAAAAGTAAGACCAGATACAAGTTCTGTCCTTACTGCAGTGTCATAGCTCCTGAACTTTCTGATCAAACAGGAGTATGATGAGAAGTGTTGTTGGTTGGTTTCTTTTTTCTTGTCTCTTAGGTGCTTTCTACATTTGTGTGTAGTTTACTGCTTTTGAAGTGAATAGGTTGTTAGAACTGCTAGCAGGTAATTATGGCTATAGGGTTTTTTTCATAGTATTTGTCCCTCAGATTACCTTAATGAATGTGTTGAAGGAACCAAGTGACATAGGCAAAGTGATGGCAAAAATGATCTTTCACGCAAAACTAGGAGAAGTAGTTATTAGGAAATATTTTCTATCTTGGTTCTCTCCAGGCTGAGGGCAATTTACTCTTCCCAAAGCTGAGTGAAGAGAGTAAGATCAAAGGGCACCCTAAGGCTTAAAGACGGTGGTTCTAGAAAGGAGAAGCATCACTAAGAGCTAGTAAGTACGGAAGAACACAAGTAGGATAAATACTATTTCTAAAATGTTGCTGAGGCTTTTTACAAAAGCAGATGTGGTGTTCAAAAGGACAGAGCACCTCCAATCTGCTCACGCAGGACGGGTGAATACAGAGGCCCTGCAGCTCCAGCATCCCCTTGGACTGCCCCAGGGCTTAAGAGACCGTTTCCTCTGTGAGGGGCACGTGGGCAGATGTGGAATGGGCTAGGCCATGTTGCATCTAGCATGGCTCTCTAAAAACTCCATGTTCACAGTGACAGGAGGCCAGGAGCCAACACCTTCCAGCCAGGAACAGAGAATAGCCTGAAGTGACTTTACAAATGCTTTCAAGTAACACTGAAAACATGGGCAATGGAAAAAAGAAAACTGTTTGTTGCTATAAGCCTTTGTTCTGCCTCCTGACTTTGAGTGAATAAACACATGGCGTTCGTTTAGAAGTGTTTGGGTTTCTCTGCAAACTGAGATTCTGACAGCTTTCCACATAAAAGGCTCACTTGTGCCAAATTCAGATGATCCACTCAGTTGAATAAATGGCGTAAGAAAATGGGCAAGGCATAACTAGTGTGAGGTGCTTGCATGGCATGTTCCCGTGAAGGGCACCAAGAGGAGTGTACGCACAGCAGAGGACTTGCACAACTCTACAAGTTGTACTCCAGCATCACACCCTCTCTAATTTTCATAGTGTCTCTGCATGTGGGTTAGCTATTTGTTCAGTTGTTAGATTCTTCATGAACTTCGCTTATGTAGTATGTATTCAATGGCTGGAATATACACAGCTAAGACAATTAGACGATAACCATACCTTTTACCTGTGGATTTAAGAAATATTCTCAACTCTTGTCTTTCTTTTTGGATCATTAGTTTTTCATAGCACAGGATAAAAAATCCATCCAAATGCAAAGTATAGATTGTTTTATAGATGTTTTACCTAGTAACTGCTGGAGGACATCTGTGAACCTCTCATGTAAACTATGTGCCCATTAAACTTCTAAGTATCTGTTTTGCAAAGAGTGGACAACATGCAATTCTATGTGCATGCTATCATTTTTAAATTACCTTTGCTTCACATCAGATAAATTCAGATGGGTTGCTTATTTTGTGGACAGTTTCTTGGTTGAACATCGTTGCAAGGCTGATTATGCAGTATTGTCATGTGCGCTTTGTATCACTGTGGCTGTTATGTGATTGGAATCAGGAGCATGCCAACACAACTAATTGAAATATCCTGTTATGAAGATAATTATTTACAGGACTGTGTTGTATCACTGAATATCATTGTGAACATTTTAAATACCATTTTTAGGATGTCATATTTTTTAATGGCTTACAATACAAGACTCTTTATCATTCATATGCTAGAGCACATATTTTACTGCTGTATTTTCAGACATTTTACAGTGTTCCTTGAGGACCAAAATCCTGCAAGTTTGTTTGACATGTACCAAAGTCACCTCATCTGCACTGTGGTATAAATAACTGTTTACAAGAGAATACTTCTGTAGATTTGAAGTTGAAGAAATTAAGTACATTCATCTACACAATAGAGGGATACAGAACATATTGAAAGAGTCTCACTTAAATCTATCTAGCTGATTTGGGATTGTTTTACTATACAACCACACACTAGAGAAGCCATTTGCCCACTTTGATTCTTCTTTAATGTATAGAACATCTTCTTCTGTCAAGAAGACACAGATGAATTTTAAGTAATTCAGCAGATTCTAGATTAGAGCTTGAGACTTAAAAGAGTTTTGCTGCTGTGACTCAGGAATAATTATTAGGCCGATAATGCTGATACCATTATAACCTGCAACAAGATAATGACAGTAGCATAAAATGAAGCATTGATGTAATTATGGGATTTTATTACTGATAGTGAAGTAACATGAACGTGCCCAGGGAAGCTGAGAACAAAGCCATCTGGTGCAATGTTTGAGAAGCCTTTCTGTGGGACTGCACAACTTGAGAGGTACATCAATTTGATAAAATTTCCAACTTACATTCATCTCCACCTTGTAGTTCCCAAATGTATAATTTCTTCAAAAACATGAATAAAAATTCATTAGGGTTCTGTATGTTTTCAGGAAGTTCCTCCAAAGCATTTCTCCTTACATTTGCATCAGAAAGGAGAGACATTCCACAAGTCCCACTGAAAAAGGCAATCCTCTGTAGTCAGAGGTCTTCAAGAACTGTAAGAATTTAAGGAAAAACTTTTAAGGACTATTCTGCTCCAAGTCATTTTATGCACTAAATAATTAGTAAATGGTTTGACTTTTAACAAAGGTTATCCTTCATACTGTAATTCCTGAAATATGAAAAGTGAAATATGACCTTCCTTCCTCCCCCAAAGAATTTATGTGACTGTGACCTACCTCACTTGCATTTTAGGTGCCTACATCCATTATTCTCATCCTCAGAACTCCCACTCAGCAGCTGTCTATTTTGGCAGCACTTACGGTCCGTCCATAGCCATCCCAGGTTTTCACATTAAGGATCTGTACAGACATGAAATTGTACTTCTGAGAATACTCGGGAGCTGTGTTGGCGCAACAGAGTCAAGCACCTTACCAGCAAGGTTTATTTCAAAGGCAGGTGAAATAAACACCTGCCTACTGTAACAGGAAGTTAGAGACGGCAAAAAAAAACACCCCAGTGTTCCAGAATGAAATATTTATTTTTCATTGGCAAGATTGTTTCCTGTTTGTTTTCTTTTTTAAAAGCTAGTGTGATTAAATTACTTTTCTTCTTTATCAGGGAGTTAGAAGGTTAATGGGAAAACTCAGAAAAAGCAGTTTTGCTTGTTCTAAAAAAAAGTAGACTAAATGGAGAGCTGTCAACAGAAGTCCCCAAAGTAATACTCCACATGCCTCTGCAGGATTAAAGCATCTGTGCAGGCTCTGCTGGAGTGCCAGGCTCCTCAGGCAGAGCTACCTGGGGAGCCAGTGGTGCCATTAGTGCCATCCTGCACCACAGTCCGAGAAAAAAGCTGAGCATAACGTGGGATGGGGCACAGGGTGGTAGGCTACTGGTATATGGACTCATCTGAGAGGAGACATGATGCTCCTTTCACTAGTATGATTTCTGATTCTTACTTACATTAGTCGGACAAAATGCAGAACGGCTCTTGGAAGGAAAGACTGGAGCACAATTTCCTCTGTCCAAAATGAGTGCTGTAATCTCTAGCCAGCAGAGTTATTTGTTTGTGTTTTCAGTGAGTCCCTTTCTTCTTCATCCTGTTTCCGGCTCACTACTTCCCAAATCTTGAATTATTTTCTACATAGCGGTGTGGCTGCACTGAGAATATCCCCTTCCCAATCCGTTACAGAATCCTTTAGTTCCAGGGGGTGATTGTGTGGGAGGTAGAAGATGTGGATTTAATTAAATTGAAAGGCAGTGGCCCTTTAAACTGAGCTAGTCGATCCCTGTGCTTCATTTCTAGTCTGTTATCCAAGAAACAGGCTATCATTAGAGTGTGTATTTTAAAAAGAAGCATAGGACAGTGAGTGAAGAGTTGCAGATGTGGAGAGCAGTCCCTTGAGGAAGAGGGTGGTGGGTGCCCTGTGTAGAACCAGTGAAGTGGACCCAGGGAATAGACCTCAAACACAAAAGCACCAACTGTTTTGTGTCATAAGAGATATGAGTTTGGCCTTGAGGTAGAAAAAACCCCATATGCCTAGAGCTAATAGTACCACTTGTACATACATGTCAGGTGGCGGCTGTAGTGGGGAAGAAAAAGAAAAATGTCAGGTACTTGCTGAGCTTCTGCTTTCACACAGCTCTCTCAAGACCTTTCTCTTCTTCAGGTATCAGCCTCTTGCTATTCCAGATATGTAGTAGACTGTAACAAATCATTTGGTTTGCATTAATTTTAAAGACATTTGTCTGTGCTGGGACTCAGTGATGACAAGCCTTTCAGTTTGCGTATATGTCCAGGACTAGGAGGTGTTTCTTGGTTTCAGTCAGCTGGTCATTTCTCTCTGTGCCCTAAAATTCATGTCATATTATTGTGATATGACATTAAGAAGCAAAAAATCTGCATCTTGTTTGTAGGAGGAGAGATGCAGATGTCATTGTTTGGCTACTAGTTTGAAGCAATATGGTCCAGTGCTTATGCAAAAGAGTCTGTGTGAGCAGAGCTATAGACTTTCCCTACCTCAAAGCCTCAATAAAGAACTTGGGTTCATTTCTACCAGGGTGGATCTTTACATAGCTAAGCCCTGATCCTTCATAAATGGCCTTGCAATATAATGGAAGATATGCCATATAAACTTCAGATCATTATCCATCTTAATTATTATTCATTATCTAAACTTTCTCCCTTGGTCTCCGGATCTGAAGTTCACATATCAGTATGGTAGTATTCAACATAAGAATGTTCTAGTTCAGTGTTAGAAAACTCCTTAATTGGAATTGGTGTGTTTATCTATCGCTAGATTTTTTTCCGTTGTTTTTTTTTTTGTAGGGAGGCATAAGGGGTGGATCTTGAGGTTGCTATTTTAATACTGAGCTAAGAGGCATTTTTCATTGTCCCCAGAGGTAAATCATAGGTGGAAAATTTTCGAGTCATGAATCACATATCTTTGATGTTACTTTGGGAAGAGGTATAGTCTTATAGAGCTGTGTAGCAGAACACAAAAGGTGTGATACACGGAGACTGCAGGTTGAACACAGATGAAGGACAGTCCCTAGGTCCTAGAGACATCCTTTCTTGAGACACTGCCTCCTTCGGCGTGAAGTGCAGCCAGAGCTCTCACTAGAGGTGTTTAGACAGATCTCTCCTTCTTATAACAGAAAGTAAGGGTGTTCAGAACTGTTTTAATAGGAATCTAGAACCTTTTTCTTTCCACATATGGTCCTTCCAGATCTGTTTTTTTGACAAAAGCTGTATATGAGAAGAGTCTTTTGTTAAGAAATGAGGAGGAATATAATGTTGAATCTCATTTGGGATGAAAAGTCTTCTGTTGTCAAAAACTATGGTAAGATTATTATCCTCTCTTTGTTATTTAAGATTACTGTCTGACAGAATTTGCTTCATACATAAGGTTTGTTGTACTAGATGATTGCTTATTTAAGTGTTATCACCAGAATGGGCAGACCTTTAATATGGGCAATGGTTTCAATGGTGATCAAAGGGAAATAAGCCCCAGACTGGTATTTTTATTGCAGTGAGCTGCATTCTTAGTCTTTCAAGTCCTGAGACACTGTTTTACATTTCTTGAACTGAAGATGTATGTGTGTAGGCTGTCATCTGTGCAAGCATAACTTCGTTTCCCTAAGCGACAGCTAGGTAGCAAAAGATAAAACGGTTGCACACACATGTCCATTACCACTCGCCCATTCACCTCTAAGACCTGTTTTAACAGAACTTAGGGACAGTAAAAAGAGGCCCAGATCACTTCTGCCTGAACTCATTAACATATTTACTTAATATTAATGTCCTGTTACCTTTAGCACTTGACTGGTGTGCTGAGTGTGCAACATATTTATTGATATTAAAATCACAGAGTTGGTGACAAACAACTTTTAAACATCAAAGCCCAGAGAAAAATTAAGCAGGAGTTAGTGTCTTATTATAAAATATGTAGCTCAGAAAGCAAACAGTTTATTTTGTTTATTTTGATTTGCAAAGCCATTCTTCCCCACCAGAGGAAACCAGACAATTCAAATCAGTTGCTGAGCCTCAAAAAGTACAAGCTAGATAGAGACTTTATATTTAAAGTTACTTGTGGTCTTATTTGCCACTGTTTTCTTGCAACAGAAGAACAAAAGTATGTCTTAATATTTTTGCGTCTTTACATATTAGAAATTTGCCTTCCCACACTTAAAAAGAAGTGCTGGAAAAGAGGGTTATTTTGATCCCCAGGCCAACTTCTTTGATGCCAAATCGCAGTGTGGAAAGAATGTCTCAGTCCAAGTTATAAATCCTTAAAATGAGCTTTGATGGAAAATCTGGAGCAGTTTCACAGTGGAATCTCCTCAGCTCCGTGTGAGGAGCCCTGTTGCTGCCTTGCTAAGGCATGTGCCCGCTCCATCCAGGAATGGTCTGGTTGATACCAAGAGTGTCTTCTTTCTTCTGAAAGGAAAAGGAATCAACAAAGCAAGGATGTTTTTGTGCTGGAAATTACTTCACCATTTCCAGTCAGGTCTGAGAAATTTTTTCTCTATTCTTCTGTGTTGTCGTGATATTGGTGAGCCACAAAGGAAACCTGTGCAAATTCAGTTCATTTTTCCCTTGACAGAAAACTTACCTTTGCTTACTGTGGGTTTGTTCATTAAAGTGAATGCAGAACTAGTCGTGAAACATCCTGGCAGTGACAAGACCTGTAGGAGACCAAAGATTCATCTAAGCTTAGAGTAGAGGAGGTCTCATTCAGGGGAATGGAATGGGACCTCTGGTGCAGAGGGCCATCATTTCCATCCTGGACAGAAAAGTAGAAATGTGGCTTGCTTTTTGCCCTTCTACCTTAGGACACGCACAGCTGCTCTTTCCTAGATCACCTGTTTCTTCCAAGGGAACTGTCAGAGACAGCCACAGCTTGAGTTTGGGCAGGCTTTGATATTGTTCAAGTGTGCATGCACGCATAGGCAAAGGAGGGAGTTTCATATATTTCAGCTCATTTATTTGTATAGGAGAAGGCTGGCACTGTCCTTTTGGACAAATTAATTTCTTCACACATCGCCGCTTTCAAGACCGAAGCATGTCCTTCCCTTATATTTGTCACTATCGTAGCACCAAGCCAGCTTGGAGAAGCATCTCCGTGTATGTCGCACTACAAAGGACAGCCAGCAGCTTTTTCTATCACATCCTCCCTCCCTCCCCATCACTTCTGGGACACACATATGTCAATACTAGCAGCATGAGTTGCTCTCTAGGGAAAACCAGTTTGGTACTAAGGAACCAGCATCTCTAAAGCATGCATTTTGGGGGTGGAGGGTTGCTTGAGTTCTTGTTTTCTTGCATGGACTGAATACTAGTTAGCAAATGGAGTGCGTTCAGTGTGCTCTTCAAGCTCATCTCTCTCTGTTTCATGTGAAGTGAAGGGATCTCTGAGAGAGCACAAGTGACAGGAAGCACACTCCTTGTCTGAACCGAAATGCTAAGACAGATTCACCTGCTGAGTGGTGTCTCTAGGTGTAACACTTAGGCGCAGCAGGGAATCCTGATCTTCCCCGCTGAGATATTAGTTTGAATCGATGTTTCGTGTAAAGGCTATATTGAATAATAGGTCCTGTATTTTACTGTACTTTCACTAAGTGAATACTGAAATGTACTTTAAAGTGAAAAAATATAGCTAGGAGATAATTCCAAAGTTGTACAGGCAAGTATATGGAGTATTTATAACAGAAAGCCTCAAGGCTGGCTGTTTTGGAGGATTGTGCTGTGTGGCACTTAGTGTTGTCTCCTGTTAATTCAGGAAGCTCAAGGCCAATATTAAAAACTGTGGTGGTGTTGCTTCCTTACCAAGTATCGCTTCACAGAAGCAGCTGTCTAGTTGGGTCCTGCAGCTGGAGGATGAGTATCTGGCTCCTTCCCGTGGTGCTTTATCGCTATTGCACAGCACTGCAGAGTAGCTCCAGTAAGCCAATACACAGAACGGTAGGATTGAACTGTAAAGCAAATCATCGTCACTCTTTTCAAAGGACGAACGAGTTATTTCATTCTGTGAAGAGCTGGATTATTAACTGTGCAATATACACATCACTTAGCAAACCTCACACACAAAGACACGTTCGAAGAGGCTTATGATGTTACCTTTCTTCTGGCACAGGTGCATCAAATGTCTTGCGCCTGTACCACTGGTGAATATTGGTCTCAAACACACATATTAAATGAATTCTGAGTTGGGACTTCGTAAGCAATGGGAAAAAAAGGGAGCACATTAAGTCAGTACAAATGTTACTTGGCTGATTAGATCACAAACTGTAAGTGGAACTTGGAAATATAAAAAAGCCCCCTTAAAGCTGGGTAAGTTATGTAAAGCTTGCCAGTGATTGTTGAAGAGTATTGTTTCTATTAATTTTCTGAGCTGGGATTAGTGGAGTTTAATTGTATTTTTATCTGAAAATTACTGGGTAGTGTTGATGGATACATGCTGCTATTTACAAAATAGAATCATACTATTGGGATTCTGAAGTTTTGGTTAATTGGTATGTATCTCTCTAAATGGTTTCTATTCCTTAACTTGTAATTGTTCTCATTTGCTCAGTGGGATTTAGAAACAGGCTTTGTGGAATGTCATTTAATACTCATTTCGTTTTGTTAAATGAAATGCATTGACTTCCATCTTGCCTGTAAATTAAGTCATTCTAGTTTCATTTTCTGGCCATATATTTTTAATTTTGTAAATATTTTTCCTTCTCATGTAATTTGCTTAATGTTACAAAAAGTGCCACCCCCAGTTTTACTTTATAGCAAATGTGTTGCAGTGTGTTTTCTATAGTCCGTTAAATCCGGACACAAGTCAGATGTTTGATCAGTCTCTTATGGCAGTCTAAATACGACCCGTGGTTTTCAAAGTTAGCTATTTTTCTTGTTAAGTGGAGGACTGAAACTAATAAATTATTCTTTTGCAACCCAGAAAAGTAACCTTCATTACAAAAATATTTAAAAGGTCGGATCCTGCCTTCCAGTTAAATTTTCCTTAGTGTAGAGGCAGTGGGAAGGAGAAAGGCATGTCACTGCAACATGATTTCCTCACCCTATTCTTAACGCTAGTCAATGTGCTGCCCAGCTTCTCTTTATAAATACAAGCGGCTTCAGGGACACTCCAGCACATGTTTTGCTACCCACAATTTATTAGCCAAGAATAGCTACATTGAAGTAGAGTTGCGGTCATGCCCTCTCCTCTGGCAAATCCTCCTCATCAGGGACTCTGGGACTGTTATGTAGGCTCTGCTGGGTATTCAACATCCAGGGTAGGCCACACACTGGAGAACCGCCCGGGAAATAGATATACAGCCTTTACAGCCCATTTTGTAGCATACTGGAGAACAGCAGAAACAAGTCATCCATCTCTTCTTCTATAAGTATGATTTGAACAAGCGTCTATGGGTGAAGAGCTCTAAGTGATATCAACTATCAGTTGTCCACAATGGCAATATTTTAAGCAGAGTAAATACATTAGACTAGAAAGTCAAATAGCACTTTTATTAACAATGCCATATTTCCACTTTGGCTGACTGTTAAAAATCTGATGTTGGGGCTTTTTAATAGTTTCATTTTCCTTTATTCCAAATTTTTTTAAAGAAAAAAAAGGATTATGGAATGTATTGATATAATCCAAACATAGGATATAAGACAGAACCCTGCTGTACTAACAAGTAGTATTGTATATTGCAACTCAGATATACTGCTAGCAACATTTTTTGTAATAGGTAACTTTTCTTTCCATTTCTCCAACTCTTGTTTTCTACAAGATAAAGAGGAAAGAAAAACCTGTGGGAAGCTTGCTGTTGCCTACAGATTCTTTCTGGGAAATGGAGTTCTTATAAAGAAATGGAGGTCTTCAAAAGCCCCGCCACCCCCAAAGGTATTGGGTGGTATTGTGCAGAGAAGAGAGCATGAGAGTGAGCACTGGGGGACAGCACTACAATTGTTTCATGCTAATGAATGAGGATACAGTTGTCTCCTAGAGACTGTTTTAAAAGACAAGGGAATGAGAACTGGATACTATCTGTTTATTCCCACATGTCTAGGAAGGAAACTTTTTCGTATAGTGGACAAATATGTAAATATTTTTTTAAATATAACCTACCCTCCTAAACGGCATGGAAATCTGCCGTGAGGTCTTGGCATAACTCAGTTGGCAGCAACTGTTGTTCATCCTAAGCAGCAGCGTTGGCACATACGGGAGTGACAGAGTCGTGCTCTAAGTATGGAAAGCTGTCTTCTCAATAGCAACAGGAGACCATTTTCAGATCTGAAACTCTATATTCTGTAGCAAGCAAACAAAAACATGCTGAAGGATCCTGATTCTTGGAATATGCATTTTCCCACCAAGCCTATTTATAATACTGCCTGATAAAAAAGCATATAGAAGAAATGATTGCAACTCAGAATATCTGGGTTGTATTCCAGCTATGTTTGCCCTTGAACCAGCCATATAAAAAAAAACCGAAAAAAACCAACAAAAAAAATATCTACCAAGAAAGCCTTTATAGCTCAGTTTCCCCAGATCTACAGAAATAATAAATAAGTAGGGGTGATCTCATTTGTGCCTGAGAAGCATGTTGAGATGATTTTGTGGAAGATACTAACGAAGTGTCATGCATTATTATTGCATTAGGCCGACTGTACTTCTGAAATCCATCTGACATTTCCCACTTGACATTGATTGTTGGTGGTAACATTTCTGTATTAATTTTAAAAAGGATGCATTATAGCACTGCCTGATGTATAATCACACGGATATGATTAAAGCATTTTCTAAGGAACGCAGTAACCTGTGAGATCCCCTCTTTTTCACTTCTTTCAAGTACCGCGTTACAAAGTGCATTGCTTCGTTACAGATCCTGCTAAGCAGCGTTACTCCGCTCCTTATAGCTACGTGTGGAGTATCGAGGTGAAGTTCATAACTATATTTGGGTATCAGAGTTTATTTCCTCTACACTCTGGAAGGTTAGCATGACGAGCGGTTGAGGAATGCTAGGGGAAACTGTCATTAACATGAGCAGGCTGTGCCCGAGCTCGGATTGCCCCACTGAATCCTGTTTCGTGTGGCAAGCAGTTAAATCACCGGGCGCCGTGACGAGTCTCAGACCACACAAACACAGGATCGGGTCTGTTCCATTATCGTGTTGCTGAGACCGGTCCTCTGCGTCACAGATAACAGCGGCTTGCCTGTACGTTGTCAACATTGAAGTCGAGCACTCCGTGGTCAGACGCGCCTGTAAAGCAGGGTGGTAGGAGAGGAAGCCTGGAGAGGAAATGAGTAAGTCTGAGCCCGGCCCAGTGCATAGCTGTGAGGCAGGGTTGGTTACTGGAGCAAGCGATGGAGCAGGGAGGAAGTGTTGCAACAACTACCCCTCGTGTGTGTTCTTCTCTGAAACAGCCTCATTGTCGAAAAATCTAAGATAAGAGGATTTGTGGGAAACATTACTGCACAATTAGTGCAAGATGGAACGATCTATTGCTAGTTCTGAAAAGAGGGGGAGCATGCACAGCTCCTCCTTAGAGGTGCTCAGCACCCAATGAGAGGGAAGCACCCATAAAAAGCAGACTGTTGCATGAAGTTACTGATTTTTTCATTTTCTGTTCCACGTGACTTTTCTGTCCTTTGCGAACTAAGTATTGTCAATGATGATGCACACTGGAGCTTTATGTTTTCCCAAGGAGTTTAAGGTAAAATTTCTAAGAGGTGCACAGTCACATTGATACTTAAAAACTGTTCAGGGGAGGATTCTCTATTTCCCATGATATTTGCATCAGAGAATTTAATGTAAAAAGAATGTAGTGGCATGTGTACATTCTTACAGTTTCATGTGTATATCTGCATGCTTTTCAATTCTTTACAACCGACTCCTGAGCAGTTGGGTCCCTGGAAGAATGAGATGAATGTGATGGGCATCTTATGGGGAAGGGGGGAAACAGAAGCAAGTGGTGATTCCTACGGAAAGAGAGGAAATTAAACGTGACATTCCACTGCCAGCTGGGTGTTGGTTTGCTATATTGTCTCCATCAACAACTCTGAAGGGTGAGGTGACCCTTTTTGATCTTCTGTTTTAATACTTTTGAAGTGAAAGAACTCTCTTTTACCACTGCTTCCTCCCAGTATTTTTTTCCACCATTGTATAACTATCAAAATACAGACCATCAGCAAAGTTTAGGGGCCACTGGTATGATGTAGATTATCAAACTTTGTTTACAAATCACTGTTTAGGTTCTTTATGCTTGTCACTTTTAAATTAATGACAAAAGAAAATTACGAAGTGGTTGGGTGGGTGGGTGAGCCCATTCTTTGAATACTGGATACTTGCAAAGCAGCTGCTAGAATGAAATTTCCCTGGCTGCTTAGTGAGAGGATAGTTCAAATAGTAGTCAAAATTAGGACTGGTACACCAGATTATGTGCGGGTGTGCAAATGAAGAAGGAAATGCTTGGTAAAGTATTTTTATTTGTAATGTGAAAGTAACCTAAAGTAATATTAGTGGGTATTAAATTCTGTATGTTCCAGTGGATCAGTTTCATTGGAATACAGAAAATAGTTCTGCTTATAGTAATAACTCAGACAATGTTTCTGAGACATTACTTTAGAAGGGTGACTGAAGTTGAAATACTAGTAGTAGGGAATACATGATGCTATGGGTGAGGTATGTGTCTTTTATCATCATAATTTCATATTGTCCTAAATATGTCTTCATACAATCTTTAGAGACTCCACGTTAGCATGTATTAAGTATGGTTATATAGTTGAAGAAACACTTTCTTAGCTACAGTTTGCTTAAAAAAATATATATTTTAATGCAACCTTGCATGTCACTCACCCGTAATAGCCAAAAAAGAATATCAGTCAGTGAAAGCACAGGTGACCAAAGCAGACTTCTGGCTGCGGCAGGTAAATTTAGGGCTCCACTTAACAGCACCATCCTTTGGCTATGGGAGAGCTGAATCCACTTCCACAGTTTACTGCTGTGGAGTTATCTAGAGTTCCAAAGCTGTCAAGAGAGCTATGGCAAACCAGCTGGTGGTCCACCTGCGGGAATAGAAGAAATAGGGTAAACCCAAAAAGTTACAGTTCTCTGTCTCTTCTAATGAAGAGGGAGAAAAACTGTAACAAGGGTACTCAGCGAAGGAGTTCTTAGCATGTGAACATGGACTGAGAAGTGATACTTTTGCTGGGTGGAAGGAAGAGATTGGTTCTCTGGGCAAGACTCTGGACTGGGAATTCCATCCATTTTCCCGGCCGAGGCTGGCTCTGCCACAGATTTCCTTGGTGAACTAGCAGTTCATGGCTTTGGCCTCTGTTTTGCTGTTGACAAAATGGGATTCTGACCCCTTCCTCCCAAGGGTGTGTGAGGTTAAATAAAAGGATGTTTGTAAAGTGAGCTCATCTCATTTTTATGGAAGAGGTGCAGTTTCAACATTTTCAAATAATATTCTCAGCAGAGAAAGAACCTTAGATGTTGTATTTACTTACACAGTGATGCTCTCTCTCAGTGGTAACATCCCCTGGTAGCTGGAGGTTCTGTACAAATCCTTTTTCCTGGGGTGAGGAGAGAGGCCACGGACACCCTGCAAGAGGGAGCCAGTGCCGGCTCGGCTGCCAAGGGCCACAAATACCCTCTGGCTGTGTGACACCCCTGTGCCAAGCTCCCCTAGTCCAAGCTGCCTCTGTGCGCTGGGTCCCCCTGACATGGTGTGAGCACTTCTTGGGGTGCACTCTTCCATCAGTACGTGGGGGAAGGGGTCTGTTGCCCCTGAATGAACCCGGTTCCCCTTGTGTGCACGCTGTAGTTGTTACCAAACTCTCTCTCTGTGTATAAGCCTGATGAAATGCCTTCAGCCTCTCTCTTCAGTCCCTCTCCTCCCTTACTTTGGAGGATGCCGTTCAGCTGGCCCTTTTCAACCTTTTGTTGATAAGTGCCATTTTTGTGCTGCCTGTTGCGAAGTATTTGGTGCTGCTCAGTCTCTCACCCTTCTCCCCTCCTCTTTTGGCTGAGAAGGGACGCCGCATATTTCTGGAATATATACTCTAATTCCAGCGATGAGACTACTGTACCTCTGGCACTCTCGGTCCCCTCTGCGCACGTTACAGCACGCTGAACCGCAGGCGAGGGGACAAACGTCCTGCGCAGCAGGACGTGGCGATAGCTGCAGAAAGGGTCGCAGAGGCATCGCCAGGCACGGGATCCCCAGCGACAACCCGATGAACTCCTACCAAAACACAGGCGTGCGGCTCTGCTATTGCTTTCTCTTAGGCAGCCCCAGAGCGTGAAAGTTGGTGGAGGGGGTGCATAGAGGTAGAAACACGGTGGGAGGTAGAATTGCGGTAGATGTGCCTGATTTACGACAGGAGTTTCCTTTACAGTCATAAGGGGAATTTTGCTTGGTCACAGCATGTTTGAACCCTCATGAAACAGCCTGAATCATTTGAAGTTAAAATAAAACAGAGAATGGCAGGGGGAGGGGCATGGCCATTAAAAAAAAAAAGAAAAAGGCAAAAAACACAACGTTAAAATTGTTTCCTTTGGTGCTCGCTTCTTAAATGGGAATGTGATCCAGAACAGTTCTGGTGTGCAAGCCAACATTTGTTTTAAGAATTGTTATTGTCTTTTTTTCTCTTTTCCCCCGCTCCCCGTTGCCCTCCCCCTCTGCTCTGCAGATTTACACTGACTGGGCTAACCACTACCTAGCAAAATCTGGCCACAAGCGGTTGATCAAGGATTTGCAACAGGACATTGCAGATGGAGTTCTGCTAGCAGAAATCATCCAGATCATCGGTAAGACCAGGGCTGAGAGACGCACTGCGAGCTGACTCCTTGCATGGGGGAATATATAATTCAAGTTGAATGTATTTAACAATAAGATGAACCCTGAATAATACAACTTGACTGGGTCCATATGTCTCTGATATTTGTGTGGTTCATCCTTGTCTTAATTAAAAAATATGTTTATGTGAGCATGTTTGGAAGTGGCTGTTTAACCATACTTTAAATGGCCAGAACTGTATCTTACACACTTTGAATTGTCAGAAATGAATGCTCCATTAAGCCATATGTCTCCCATGTGTGCATTTTGTTAGTTGGACTGGCTCATACTTTCTGGGATGCCTTGAAACTGTATCCTGACCCTGCAAAGACAATTGTGGAAGATTTCATGTCAGCAGTTATTTTGCAGGGGCTGAAGAATTAGCAGCGACCTCCTTCGCACTTCCCCCTTTGCATGATTTGGCATGTGGAAGCAACTGCTGCTAACAAGAGTGTTGTTACTGTATGACTGAGCTTTATTCAGAAAGGAGCTCTGTGTCAACAAAACCCTGTGCACTTTATTGCTGTATCTTTGCTGCTCGTCTTCTGGGTTTTTTTGTTTGGTTGGGTTTTTTTAGGGTTGATTTTTTTTTTTTTTGTCCAAGGGGTGGAAAGTTTTATGTCATTGTTTACTTCTGCTTTTCTCCTCACTGTTTTTGTTTAGCAAATGAAAAGGTTGAAGATATCAATGGCTGTCCCCGGAGTCAGTCTCAAATGGTAAGAATAAAATATATTTTTAGTATGTGTTGGCACCTCTGCACTTTCCTAAAATGCTTTTTAATAATGATTTGTTGAAACTGTGAATTGCCTGTCACATGTTTACCATAAAGTCCTAATTCTCATATAGCACTCCTGGTACTTTTTTTCCCACATGTGCTTAGTGTTTGTCACTTCATTTCTATACTCGCTAACTTTGGGTCTTGAGGTAACCCAGCAGTAAAACTTTATCACTTCTAATTAATTCAGAACTGCCTTAGCTGATCTGTTCTTCTGACAATCCAGATAATTTCATTTAACTTCATTTTGAAGGGCACTAAATCCAAGAATAAACTTTTAAGTGGAGTCTTTGTGTCTGGAAAACTAGTTTGATGAGCAAGACTTGCCAAATTATTTTTGAATATAAATAGCCCTTTGGACTGTCCACTGTGAAGTCAAGTTAGATGCACTGACTCCAAGACTTTCAGAAATAGCACTTTAGTCATGTAGTTCTCTGAGCTATAGCTGGCAGCTGCTTAAAGTCATTTTAATACTCTCAGGCAAAAAGCATTTTGTGACTGTGATTCATACGGAGTCTTACTAATCTCTTACTGTGTTTATGGCTAGTCAACTACATTTAATAAGATAAAACCTCCTTAAAAGGCTGTGGAACTGACAGGTACAGAATCTGAGCCTCAGTAACATCACCATGCATTTACTGAATCATTTGCAGTTTCAGTCATGCTCTCTCATGCTGAGGACTTTGCCTTTCTGTTCACATCCGAATAGTATGTGAATAAGGTGCACAATGGTGTAGCTGGCAAGCATTTTGGAGTGCAGTGATTTGGATGAGCTTCATAACAGCAAACTGCTGAAGCTGGGCTTAAAAATGGGAGTGGAGTAGAAAGAAATTTACATTTATTCAGTCCCTTTTTCAAGGGGAGAAGGTATTTGCAACTTTTTTCTGCAAAGCTGCAAAAGGTAAAAGGAAAACTTTTGAGTACTAATGAAGTGAATAATCAGGTCTTTCAGTTCTTACTTTTCAAAAAACGTGCAGGTTTAGAATAAGTTTTTCCTCTGGCTTTCAGTCTTTATGAAACAGTCCATAGTAAGAATATATGCAATTTCCTTAAGAATAGTTATTATTTTAATTACTCATATTACAGCAGCACCTAGTGGCCCCAGCTGAGAACGTTGGGAACTCCAGCGTGGAACTCTAATATTACACACGCAGATCAAGAGATAATCACTCTCTACTTTAATCCCATTAAAACCTGCCATTCCAGACAGACAAGACAAACAAGAAGAGACAAAAGCACAGAAAATGATATGATTTCCCAAGGTTATGTAAGTGGTTAGTGACTGTTCAGGATTGCTTAGGGACCCACCACTCTGATGTCTATCGAGCTTCATTTCCATGAGAGAAAGCCAAGCTGCAGAGAGAACTATTCACTCTAGTAACGTTTTCATGTCCAAAGCGACAACATTTGTGTACGTTCCTTGTTGATAGGTAAATTTTTATGTGGCGTAGGGATTCTGGATTTCATCTCTAGCTCCGCTGCTGTTATGTGGGAAGCATGGTCAATACGTTCCCGTGCCACAGCAGTACCTGTGGGAATCTCTTTGTGTCCATCGTCCTCTTCCTGTAAGCACATCTTTCAGCTCAGCCAGGCCAAAGGCTATGTCTCAGGAGCTCTGGGTCTCAGACCAGGTGGTTCAAATACTCCTGTACATAGTTATACGCCAGTGTTGCCACAGTGCTAAGAGGTCACGTTTAACCACTTTATCTTGATAGAAATAGAATAGATTTCTTCATCCTTCTTTGACTTGGCTCTCTACTGTTTTGTTTTATCTCTACAGTCTAATCAGATTATTTTCCTGCCTTTTGACATACCAATTTTATACTGCTGATTTCTTTGACTGAGCTAGGAAGTTTAAAATGTGCTGAAGCTAAAGTAGTTCAAACTTGTCAGCTTTCCTCTCAAAACATCTCAGAGACCCCGGGTGTTGAGCCTGCCCTCTATTTGTCTCCTTTGTGTTGTGCACTGATCAGGCCTAGCTGAAGGCAGTATCTTACTGCATTTGCAGGTAATTTCCCTTGGCAGTGCTCAATTTTGGTAGTCCGCTCAGTTAATGACACGCCAGTTCTGTTCTCCTTGTAGCAGTGGACTCTTGGGGTTTGTAATATGCAGAAAAAAAATGTAACCATGGTCGAAGCTAGTTTACATGTTTGGCGTATGCCAAGATAACACAATATCTCCTGTCGGGATGTGTCAGAACATCAGCCGTCAAACCAACAATAGTCGTGATATTCCTATAGCATGCATGTTAGCCATTCATCAACCGCTTTCATTGTAACATTTTCAGTTTGTAAACCTCAGGAATCCCACTGCTCTTTCCTGTCGCATATGTTTTCATGATCTTTACTCTCATAACTTGCAATTAAGGACAAATGTTTTCTCTATTCATCTGCCATTTGATACCCTTCCCAGGAGGTGATGTCTATGACATCTTATTAGCTTAAAAGAAGCTAGAGAGAGCTAACATGGATTGTCGGCTGCTGGAAGCATTTGATATTGTCTGCAGATTGTATTTATATCAGTTCATAATTAATCACTACCAAAGTTCTGTTCCACTCACCATTTGGTTTTCCTCTTGCCAATGGCTTCAAGTGATTTTTAAGGCATCTCAATTCAGTTGTTACCTTAATTTGTAAACATATTTTAATGTTTATTTTAAATATTTAGATAGTGCTGCTTCTTTAGTTTTCTGTTGCAATGTCTTGCACTCTGTGCTCATCTTGGCAGTGATATGTAAAGTACTTGCAAACAAGTGGAACTGGCTGCACAGGTCCAAGTTCACAAAAATTAAAACCTGTGAACCCCAGCAGCATCCAGTTTCTGCATAGTTAGCTTTACCAGGATCCTGATGGCTGTCATTATGCTCTCACATTTGATGTCACACATGGAATTTGAGAACCTGAGATGTACTGGGGAATAATTATTTCACATTCAAATCTAAGAAGATTTAAATAAATGGAACTTGCAAGAGAATTGGCAAGATTTGCTTGTTTCCTGGGTAAATCTACTGTGGTAAAAAGATTTTGGCATTTCTTATGAATGATTTTCATAAAGATAATAAGGATTTAAAACTCTGTGTATTGTAATGTACATTGTCTGTCTACAACATCATATAGAGGCTTCTCCTTGCCTTGTCTATTTTTTTATTTCACATCTATGCATTTGGGAAGGAATATAGCACTTCAGCCTTTTTTTCATCATCTCTTTCAAGGCATTTAATGGAAAAAAATACCACATTCATTTCTATCTTTTCCTTGTATGAGTTATTCCATAAGTCTATCAATTAAGGAAACCTAGAATCATCTTTCTTTTAGAAGATAGTGGTCTTTCAAGGTTTTACCTTTTGATATAACCAAAAGCTAATTCCTTCTGTTTCTTTTATAAACTATTTGTTCCTTAAATTTCTGTTGTAAGTTTCCCCTTCATTAGGGAAAGCAGGATAGTGTCCTGGGTAGACAATATGTTATAAAGCTTTTCTCTAACGCTCCAAAGAGAAAGAATGGAGATTTCTTTTCTTCCTTAACATATTAAAAATGTACTGGAAGATCTCCAATGTTTTGTCTCTAAACAGATCTTATCAAACATATAGTAAGCACACCAAGTATCCAATTTAATCCATCCTGGAGTTGTCAGAGAAAATGCAAGGGAGTCAAAAAGTGTTGGAGTGAAAATCTTTTTCTGGTGATATTTGCAGTATGGTCCCTTGACAATTTTACAAAACTAGTGTTTCTGTTCTTTCCTCATGCAGTTTATGGTGTTTTCAGCTGCATAAGTAGTAAAATCAATTCAAAGTTGACAAAAAATTTTAAGTATACTGTTTTTCAAGTTGATTTTTCCTTCAGAGATTGACATTGTCTTATTAGCTGTTTTATCTTCCTTAAAATTAGCTCTTGATATTTCCTGTGACAACTGTTTATGCCACTACACATCTATGTACAAAAGCATCCTTAATTGTAGTTGGTAGTAGGGTTTTTTTCGTAGTTATAAAAGGGCTGGAGAGACACTTCTTATTAAAAGGCCTCTAATGTAGTTACACGCATTTAATGAAGGGTATTTTACATTTGGTCAGTCTTGTCTTTGGCACAGTTTTCTACCAGTTTATATAACCAAAAATGTACTTCAAAGGTAATTTTTTTAGTTTAGGATACAGACATGCTGCAGTTCAACAGAGGGAGTTGAGTTCAATAAAAATGCAGGTCTTGCTTACCACATCCTGGAAATCAGGGAGTTGGAAAAGGTGTTGGAGGTGTAGCACATTGCCAATTAGATATGAACATTCAGTAAAAAGCTGCAGTTACCAGAGCTGATACCATCTATGAGTGAGTAGCAGTGCATCTGGTAAAAGTGGGAATCGATGTGACTGTGTGCAGCACTTGTAAGATCATTTCTACAACATTGTACTTGATTTTGTTAATAATGCCTTTAAAAATATGTTAATAAATTGAAAATATTTCCAAAAAGAGCCACAAAAATGCCAGCAATTTTGCTATATTCTATGAGTCTGAAGAAAAATTGTGTAGTTTAACAAGAAGGTGGAGTGACTGAATGAGTCTCCTTAACCAGGGAACATTTTTGTGAGAGAACTTTCTGTGACATAGTTAAAGAATTGTGTGAAACCTGAAGCTGAAGTAGGACGAAGTGACCATGTCTATACTGGTAGACATTGCTTTGTACTTTATTGGGTAGATGTTCTTCAGAGTGTTCATGTAGTCCCACAAAAGCCCACTGTGGCTCACTCTCTGCTCATATGCTTGGGTTGTTCTCCAGAAGAAGCCAAGACTGCAAGGGGATGAGGTGCATGCAGATCTCTTCTTAGCGGGGAGTCAGCCCATGGACAGGATGAATAGGAGGAAACTGGAACTGCTAAGCGTGCCACAGAGTACACCTGCCCTACAGTATGCATATTTCCCTTCAGTATAGACACCTGCCTTCCTCTGTCAGGGATGTGCTGGGCAGGACATTTGAGTTGCAACCCTCAGTACCCAGGAATGCCAATATCCAGGGACGAGAATATCGTCATTAGCATTCTGTGTCTAAAATTTGTTTGTGAAAAACAGGATAGTTTTGTATAATGTAAGCATTGTAGGTTCTATTAAGGCCCGTAGAATTCTGTATGAAATTGTGTGGGGTATGGCTAAGTGGAGCTCTCTGAGGACCAGGAAGCCTGAAAAAGTCATCTCTGTGTTCACTGGCAGGTGGGTCCGTGTGAGCTTTTTCTGTCCGCACAAGAGTTGAACTGTGTAAGAATCTTCTGGCTTTGCTGGTGCAGTTGGTGACATCAACTATATGGATTAAAAATATACTTTCTGTTCTTTGGAGCACCTGCAGGTTGAGCCTTCCACACAAATGTGACACGTTGAAATATACAGAGAATTTTGGCTGAGTGTAGAAATATGGTCCCTTACAACTGGAAATTCAATTTGAGTTTTGAAAGCTAATCTCAACTCCTTTAATGTGCAGTCCAGTTTCTTCCCGCAGTGAAACCTGGGCAATCCTCTTTTGTTTAAATCTTGACTGTCATCCCATGGCTATCAGAGGATCTTCACAGATATGATGACTGGCTGCTGTGGGAGTTTCGTGCAAATACAAGGGAATAAGACACTTTAGTTTTGTCAGCTGTGCAGGTTTGGTGTGCTTAAATGAATGGAACACAAGACAGCAGCCTCATTCCTGTATTTCCCCAGTGAATGCTTGCATACTTTGTTTTCAGAAATTCAGTGAATAGCCTGAAGTGTGTTAATTGGAGCGTATGCACTTCCATGTGATGGGGTGTAAGAGAAGTAAAAGCATTTCACTCTAAAAAGAAAGAGTACTGTTGGACTTACCAGGTTTTCAGTAAGTTTTTAAAGTTGGTTTAAATAGCTGTGGTGTGGGATGGAAGTACAGGCAAGGGATCAGTCATAAACTGTTTCTTGGAGATCCCCATACATGCCATTAACAACTCACTAGGAACAGAAAACAAGGAATAACTGGTCAGTGCTTGTAAAAAGACAGTCTATGATTCGCGTGCCCCAAGGATCTGTGCTTGTGACTCATTCATTATGTTCACGAACGATCTGCAAAAAGGCATGAATGGTAGAATGACAAAATTTGCAAATAGTTACTCAGGATAATAAAATCTAAATCTGATGGTGAAGCTGCAGAAGGATCTTGCAGCTGAATAAAAATGTGTATTCAAATCCTTCTACCCTTTACCAATGAAATGTTAACAGATACACATCAAGTTTTCTTGATGATGACTGCGTTGGGGAAGATGCGGTTTACATAAGAGACAGGACAAGGCCTGAGAAAACAGCCTTAGTTGGTGCAAATATCTATTTTAAAATGTACTCAGATAAATGGCTTCTCGCAATATGGGCAGGACAGAGTCAAAAGCTCCTTTCCCTGTCCCCTGTGCTAGGCAAGGGGGATCTGGGATTTGAGAATGCAGTAGCCTTTGAGAGGGAAAAAATGAAAGAACTTTTAGAAAAGGATGACAGGTTCACAGCATGATATCTAGGAAGCTGATCGAGTAAAGCCAGAAGAAAAAAAAAAGGTAGTAATTAGAATTTGAGCTCCCGTGACATGTTTCCTGTGCTTATAGATAGGAAAGCTCGTCTTTTAGCTGCGTTATATAGAAAGAATCTGCAAGACGTAGTCACAACCTGTGTGTGGGTGTTTGGGGGACAGCAGAATTGAAGAATATGCCCAGATGTTAGGTAAAGGACTGTGTGGATAGGATCAAAGGAAGATTAAGAGTTTTGCTCATGTTGGAAACTAGTTAGACGATTTAAAGTTGGAAGAGAGTATTCAGATCTGGAATAGAGAAAGAGACAAGATTCTCCTTCCAGTGACACTATACTTGTGTTCTAGATTACAATAATCCAGATTGTTGACTATTTGGCATGCCCACATCAGGTATATATATCCTTATTTTTATTTGCCAGAGGAGTTTTCAATGTACAGCTTCAAAATCAGCACACAGGGGCCTTTACCTTTTGTACGCAGCATGTCTACCATCATGAGAAGGATGGTAAGCACCATTTCTTCTCCATTCTATCAACTTCCTGGCAATACAGATTAAATACCATATCTTTTGGCTTCTTGTGTACTCTTAGCATGGGAATTTCCAATATCATCTTAAAATTCCCCTCTACTCTACAAATCTCCCTATCTGCCAGGGTCGTTATAAAGGACCTAGCCACACTGGAGATGAGCAGTCATGTCAGTGTTACAATGAGAGTTTTCCCTTATAGGTTTCCTTAGATAAAGAGACCTGTTACCTCTTGGAGCAGATCCTGATCTACCTTAATTAAAGGTCCACACTTGGATTTCTATTCCCATGGGTGTATTTGAACAACAAAATAGCTTAAAGGGCTCCAAGTTTCTCTCGGTAACTGCCATATTGTCCAAACCTTCGCATGGCATCGAGTCAGGGTGTTACCCAAAGGGGAGTTTTGTAAGGACATTTTGCCCTCAGTGTAGCTGAGCCTATCCCTGCACGTTACCCAGCTCCCAACAGCAGCAGCAGTTCCTTGAACTTTGTAAGCGATGGCAGAAGAATCATACTCCCTGTTCCCTGGGAAGAATTTGTCATGCTGATGCACAGTGTACATGTTCTTTGGCATCCCTCCTCCCCATGGATTTACTTACCAGTTAACTCTGCATTTCTCAATCCGGCTCTTGTGGTTTGGCAGAGTAAAGCATCATGCAATTCTTTTATTTGGGAGTGTGGGTAAAATACCCTTTGGAGCCACACTGATGACAGATACTTCTTTTCACAGTCTGTTCTCTTCTACCTTGCAACAGTGAAAGCTCTGAAATGAAGCAGGCAACGCTGATACAGCTCTATTATGAAAGGAGCTGAGTAGATGCTTATATATGCAGGAAATTACACTCCTCAACATGGTACATATTCAGATATCCCATTTTTGATGCTAGTTTTATAGACCTATACAATTTTTTTACGTAATGAGCTGTGCTTTCTGAGATTCCTCACTAGGTAGTTGATTTACATTACCCTTATTGGGATTCCCAAGAAAGTGCGCAAGATTGTCACAGCCAGGAGCATGTCTTAGCTATCCTTCTGAAGATGTTTTCTTGGACAAGTCCTCTCATTTCCTAGGTAGGTTCAGAGTGTGATCTCCCCTTTGAGAACCAACCCCATTCCCACATCCTGCTTCAGTGACTGTCCTCAGCTGTTCCAGGGAAGACTTTCTTGGGCGTTTGACACATCCAGCCACTTGCAATACACTGCGCAGTGTACAATGTACAAGCTGGCTTCAGAGCATTTACAGTTCATTTGGCATTTGCTGAATGTTCAAGCTGACTATCCCATTGCGGTCTCCATATTTCCTTGGTTGATGATAGAAGCATAACTACTAAGATGCATTTTCTTTTAACTCTACTGTTCAGGTTTATAGGGCCCTGAAGCTTATTGCTGCAGTCTGAGAAATCCTGTGGTATACAATTCATATGTCAAGTCCTGGAGCTCAAAGTAGTATGAGATGATTATCAAGCCTTCTACACATGTATTCATGTTGCCACCTAGAAATAATAGGGATGACAGCAGGAATCTGCATGAGATCCTCTGCCACGTGCAGGGAAGCAGACACTCTGTTGAACAAGCGTACTGAGCATCAGGTTATACCTAACTGCTTTCAATTTTCTCAGGGCACCAAACATTTCGGAGAGTGAAATAGGCCCTTTCAAACTCTTGAATCATAGATGATAGGTGCAAGACAAAATTTTAGAAGCTGACCTTCAGGACTGGACTCTCCCTCTTTATTTTAGACATCAGCAAATTCTTTCTATAAGCTTTTGTGTGCCTTATAGGGGGCCCATGGCTTTTCTTTGTAATGCTGTATTCCACAGAATTTAAAAATTCTCTGGCTAACAGCAATGCATGTAGGTATATCTACAGTGCAAATATACAAATAGATAATATAAATTGAAGAATAGTTTCAGGAAGTAACATCTCCTTCAGAAGTGCAGAAATTGTAGTTTATTTCTTGTTTCCAGATGAAATTAACATGACATAAAGACTAGAGTAAAAATGAAAATGAGAGCATCGAAAATAGAGATGTGTAGCACCCCAAAAGAAAAAATTAAAGGGAATAATGAGGGTCCATTTATGGATACATTACGGGAATAATTGTGATGCTATGAATGGAGGGAATAAAGAAAGAAAAGAGCACAGTATTTCTGTAAGGGTAAGGTTAAAAATATTAACGTTAAAGGTGGTTGACATTGAAGGATGAAGATGTTGGAATTCTGGTTCCAACTTTTGCTAAAAAGAGATTATTAATATTATTAACATAGCCAGTTTGAGTAAGATGAGAGGCAAATTTGTTTATCGTAGAACTGGCAGAGGAGGAATTCCAAATGCTTTTCTGAACAGACTCTAAAATTTCTAAAACCTCTAGAAATTGAAGAGAAAATATATTATGGGTGAGAGCTGGACAAAAAAGTAGAGTAACAATTGCCTTTTTGTGGGAGACTAAATATGTTTTTATTATGAGGGAAAGAAGAATCTAAGGAAAGGATGGGAAGACTGCTGCAAGTGTTAGATCTGGAAGAGCATAATGGATGGGAAACTTCATCCATCCTGCCTAAGGGTGTTACAAGCATGGAAAGGAAGGGGAATAGAAGGCAACCAAATCATCACTTTTTTGATATGATTTGATTCTGGTTTGGCTTTTTGTTAGACCTCTTTATTCTGCACTGAAACAAGCAGTTCTCTTTACATGCAGGGAAGATCTGAGAACATTAAAAGAACCACAGAATTTATGACAATCCCTCTTCACAGAACAGCTAAGAGTTACTCACTTGCATCAGGCAGTGCGATGCATATTCCCCTGAGTCACTCGCATTTGACTGTCTGAAGTCATAAAAGAAAAAGCCACAGGAACACATCCTGTGTATTATTTTACTAGGCTGGAAGAAGTATATTATTCACTAAATATAAGTTGCATGCATTTATTAGCCTTTTTGTTTAGGCTTACAAATTCCTTGTCCTATTAGTGTGTGAAATCACATGAGAATAACTCATCTAGATGTTAATGAAATAATCATGTCATAAGTACTTATACTGTGATGATATCCGTCTCCATGAAATCTACTGAGAAGTTAGGTTAGGGATGGGAGTATTTGATTTAGGGGTAGGATTCGGGTTGTGCACATTTTTCTTCTGTAGACCAAGATTGCTGAACACAATAAGATCTTTTCATTCCTTAAAATCAACTATTTCCCTTCAAACATTGCTTTTTTGCTAGTAATTCCTTGAACACCCCCCCCGCCCCTTTAATCTACATCTGGAATATACCAGTACTTCTATGCCTCTGAGGCATGCCCATCTCACCCATCTCTTCCCTCAACTGTGTTTGTCAGGAATTTCATTCAACCAGAAACACGTTCTGTTAAACTGTATTGGGAGGACACGCAGAGATTAAACACAGGAGTACTTCATGCGTGAAGACTTGTGGATGACACACACTGTGAAGTATTTACTGTTTGAAGAGATGCAGTTGACTGTCTCCCCATTTTCCCCCATCTGTAGTTACCTTTATACCTTTTTCAATTTTCTGTCTTGTTCTTTTTTCTCAAAAATACCATGCGAACATTCCTTGAAATTTTGGAATTTATCAAACATATATTTGTGATGCAGATGTTTAGACAAAGAGACGATGTATAAATACAGGCTGGTCAGCCTCACCTGCATCCTGGGAAAGGTGATGGAGCAGCTTATCCTGGAGGCCATCATCAAGCAAGTGGAAGAAAAGAAGGTTATCAGGAGTAGCCAGCATGGATTCACCAAGGGGAAATCATGCCTGACCAATCTGATAGC